>CETC01070457.1_pt1 | contig 29247 bp, 50 predicted proteins | sample 326911 | NCBI WGS metagenome assembly CETC01 (sample SAMEA2622694, study PRJEB7988) | marine metagenome | isolation source: saline water (ENVO:00002010), including | reverse complement strand
TGATTTGGCTGCTGGTAGCCCATATTTGGCCTTTGGTACTGATTTGGAACATAAGATTGCGGAGAACGATAGCCTCCCAAACTTTGCAGCCCTCCCATGATTCCCATGCTGGTGTTTAAGCCTCCTAAAGTAAACTGTCCAAAAACAGAGAACGTCGAGGTAAGCATAGTAATTGCAATAATATGTTTGTTCATAAGTATATTATATGTATTTTTTGCATCCCAACCAAGCCTTTATTTACGTAAATTCATATCGTTTATAGCCCCACCAAACATTTCGCAGCAACCATCTCAAATATCTAGCTCTATTATAATCTCCTTCTGATTTTAAATACTGTATTTCTTTCTCTGTTTCTCTAATTTTTCTACAAAAATCTTTGCGCCTAGAATAAGAGGGAGTATTCTTGAGTCTTTGACCATTTACTGAAGCCTTCATTATTTCCAATAATCCTTAACAATATCTACACCTATTTCTCCTAAATACCACACCTGACAATTAAATTTTCCCAACTGGGGATAATCCATGATGTTCTGTATCATAAATGTATAATTGTCGAAATGAGTAAAAACGCACTCTAATATAGGTTTTCTTTCGTTTATTAGAGAAACCACTACTGAAGGAGCAACATTTTTTAACCCACCCACAACTCTATTACAATACTTTAGGGAGACTTTAGGCATTTTTGTCATTTTTATATTTTCTAAAGCCGTGCCTTTGTCGGCCATTCCAGTTAATAACAGGTGAATAACGAATGCGTCATGAAAAGTATCTAATTTTTCGTAGAAAAATCTTTCTAAATCACTTTCAAATAGGTATTTTTCCGTTTTCACGTTCTTTCCGCCTACTAATAGATAGCTCTTTTCTAAGCTTTTTATTTTGATTCTCTAGATCACGTATCTTAGATTTAAATTTAGAAATCTTTTTAAACATAATTAATTCTTTGTTCTCTGTTTTCATTTTTTTCTTTTAAAAAATTCATAGAAAATGTTTTTAATTACAAACTTCAAATTTTTCCATTCTTTCATCCTTCTTAAACAATAAGGGAGCCAGTCTTTACCAAAAGGAACATAAATCCTAACAGTATGGCTTTGGTCTTTATACAGCCTTTGCAAATCTCTTCTTATTCCGTAAAGAAACTCATAGTCAAAATAATACGGATTCGGAATCAAGACATGAACGTCTTCTAGTAAGTCTTGATCATGAGTACCTATGGCTGGCCTATTGCTTTTGTGAGAGTAAAGTAAAGCAGCGTAATGATAAAATTTGCTTTCGATATCCATCTCTCGTTGGTGAGCTATATCTTCAGACTCTTTATAGGCCCCCTTTACCAATCTGACCGACACTCCTTTTTTAATAAGCTCCTTAATGTCTTGTTCTGTCCTGTAGAGGTTCGCTTGTATTGCAACGCCTACGTTCCCATATTTTTCGTTTAATGATATAGCTAAATTTCTCGTAAGCTCGGTGACTCTTGAGTCTTCCATGTCCAACCGTATTGTATGACCTCTTATTTTGGCCATTTTAGCTAAAAAGTTTATGTTTTCATAAGACAGTACTGGATTAATCAGCATTCCAAGCTGGGAAGGTTTTATTGATATGTCTATCGATTTATTTTTATAAAAATTAATAATTTCAACATACTGTAATTTTGCTTTTTGACAGTCTCCTAGGTTAGAGCTTATTTCTCCAAGGTAATCTATAGATACCTCGAAACCTTCATCTAGCAAAAGTTGAATTTTCGGCTTAGCTGAGCCAAAATCGTGACCAGCAATAAATCTTTTAGCTAATGGATACAGCCATTTCACTAGTCTCTCCAGATATCAGGGTTTTCCTCTCTTTTCCTACGCATGTATTCGCGTTTTTGCTCTCTCCTTCTTTCTATATCTCTTTCGTCATAGGCTTTTCTTGCTCTTTTTAGAGCTTCGCCCCCCTTCTTCGTTTTGAAGTATTTTTTTGCAGCATCGCCCATGATATATCGTCCACCTTAAGGAATTTTTTTTTCCTGGGAAAAAAATCACTTTTTTTGACTTTTATTCTTTAAATTGAATAGCTCTTGCTTGGCTTTCATGTGTTCTTTCTCCCAATAATTATTAACAATATCTATTTGCTTTTCTAATTGAGCGTTCGTGACTGTTGATGCGAAATATAAAGATCGCCAATGTTTTGTTGCTGAGTAGAGATTATTGTTTATCTCTGTATATCTAACTACACTAATATTGTTACTTTCTATTGCTAGATTAATATCTTTTTCGATTTTATAATTAAAATAGCATTGATACCCATAAGACGTCATCAGTGTAATCGATAAAAAAAGAAAGAACCTTTCCTGTGTTGTAAGCTTACTGAACATATTCTATTAATGCTCCGTCTGCGGTTTGGTCAATGTAGTCTGGGCGAATCCATCTAATTGTTTCGGGAGCCTCTCCTTTTTTTATTTTAACCCAATATGTAAATATATGTTTTGGGGCAACCATCACATCTTCAGAGATTTCGTGAAAAATTTCGTATGAAATCTCATTATAAAATGGAGTTACAAGACTATGTATATCAACAAAATCAACGGCCTTTTGGAAACTTCCAAAATATAATTTACCGTTTTTAAAAGAACCACGCTTGTATTCTTCTAGAGGCCAAAATTTTTGATTTTGAATATAGCAGTTTACAAAGTACAAATACTTTCGGTTTGGTTTCGGCGTAAAGTCTTCTACTTCACTTGCAATAACCGTGGGTACTGTCGCAATTGCTGCTGCACTTGCGCTTGTTGATTTGATAAAGTCTCTGCGATTCATACTAATTATTTTTCTTAAGGGTTATATCTTACTGCGTGTCCTTCTACGATTAACATTTCGTTTATTGACTTACCTTTGTATTTTTTTGATTTAATATAATTCTTAACGACGAATAGTTCTCCCAAACATCTACCATACTTTCCAACGCCATAGGAAGTTAAAACAAAATCATTTTCGTTCTCTAATAGGACTTCCTCTAGTCTCTTCTTAGCTGCAACGCCTTTCTTTTTTATCTCTTTATCTCTTGTCCTATACGCGAAAGCATTTATTCCGACTAAACGAATTCGTTTTTTTACCCAAGTCTTAAACCCCAAATCTATCATTGCGTCAACGGTATCACCATCAATCACTCTTAAGGCTTTAGCTTGATATTTGTACATTTTTGTTTTTAATTTCTTTTTTTAACTTAATTATTTCACGCCTCAAGGTTTGTTCACACTTATAACCTCTTTGGCAGTATTTCCGCAATTTTTCCATAGCAGGGATGTAATCATTTTCAAAACTTATCATTCCAGCATTTTCTAAAGACTTTAAAAAAACTTGACCGTCGTTAAAAGTTCCACGAAAAACTTCTCTGTCCTTTTCTTTAATTACCCATTGAGATGGGCTTGCTCTATGGTCCCAATATTTTTTCATTAATCATATTCATTCATTTCCTATTCCTGAATATCCCAAGGTGCTTTCTCATCCAACCTATCTGATTTGGTGTTTTATTTGGAAAAAACTTACCTTGTAAATCTGTGTGCGTATAATTAGCGCCATTATTAATTAGAATGTTTCTTTCTTCATTAGTCCAAACGGGTGGTTTTTTTAAACCTCTGGACATTTTGGCAGACCTAACTTGCTCTACTGTTTTATTTGGAAAAAACTTAGCCTGTAATTCTCTTTGATTATACTCTAAATAATTATCTTTTAAAATCTTTACTTCTTCGTCAGTCCAAACTCTTTTCATTTTAGACATCTATAACATCTCCTTTAGGTTTCTGGAGGACAGTCTCTATTTCCGCGCTCTCAGGTTTTGGAGGAGGCATTAGCGGAATCGAGGCTGGTTGGGGGGATTCTTCTTTTTTCTCTTCTGGGAAAAGATATGTATAGTTATCCTTGTTGCCCCAGTAGTCGTTTATGTCCTTATAATCATCAGAATATATACTGTAGTGAGATGTGAAATGAAATCCGTGATTAACATGTACAGCAGGGTTATCGCAATGCCACTGGCTTCTTTTTAAGTTTTGATTCTCTAAAAGCCCAGAGTTTGTGACTAAAGCGTTTTGAAAAACCGTATGAAAATGATCTATAGCGTCAGAAAAAGTCATTGTCATCTGAGAAAGCGGTTCGTCATTTTGCTTTCTTCCTTGCCATCCTTCTTTTCTTAAACCTATATAGTTCATGTTAGTCATGACTTGACCTCTATCAAAATCTGGGAAATCAAAATATCCCTCTGGATAAAGAACATCATGTTCTAAAAAAGACACGTATTTATAATCCTTCCGCTTTTTTCCTACGTAAAGTAAGTGAAGTATTTGCAAGCACTGGTTTAAGTGTCCGCCTTCTTTCATCCAAGATACATATTGGGGAAATGGATTAGAGTTTAATGGATGCCATAGACTAGTTATAATATCGGCTTTATCTTGAGACGCTACTTTTATCCTATTCAGGGAAAAATCTATAGTTTTAGCGGTTTCCTGTTTGTTGTTATTGCTATAAAAAATTCCAAGCCTATCACATTTAGACTCTGGAATATTAAGCTGTTCCCCTTCTTTCGCTGACGTTGTGAAGGTTTTACCTTCGTTATCTTCATAATCTACAACTAATTTTTTTACTACGCCTTCGGCTGGATCACCAAAATATGCATTACTGACCAGCATGTCTATTCTGTCATTGGTAATCAAGCGGTTTAAGGCATCGGTTACGTCCGAATTGTGGTATAAGGCTTTGATTATTCTCATATTATTTTCCTATATATTCGTGACTCCAGCAGACTCTTTTGTTGTCAGCATAGTGCCCCTTAAAAACATTTTTATGTTTAACATCTGTTCTTTTAACTCTATTCTTGCTTGTAGGTTTCCACAATGGGGAATTTTCTCTATATTTCCCAAATACGGGGTTCATGCATTTAGAAAAGTACCTACATCCATCTTCTATGTATATCTGACCTATGGTATCTGAAAATCTAGTTCCTATACCCATCCCTTGAAAGTCTGGTAAAACTACAGTTCTGTGGCCTCTCCATCCTCTTTTTATATACCCATTAGGTGAAGCTAAAGCAGCCCCAAACACTACCAATCTATCATTCCAAAATCCAGCATAACAACGTGCAGCTTTATTTATACTAGAATCTAGGTAGTGAAACTTTTCAAATACTCTCCACATTTTCCAGTCTGTTTTGTGAATGTCAATTTTAATTTCGGGTCGTCGAAGATACCTTCCCGAGTGAAACTCTTCAGTCTGAACATTATACGTCCAATCTGGTCTAAGCCACTCTATTATGTCGTAATGACAAGATGCTATAACTATTTTTTTTAATTGTTTTTTATCTACATACCTCTTAATTGCGCTAGAAGCTGATTTAGCAACGTCCCGATTGACTACTGAAGTAAATTCGTCAATAATCGCTCCATTATCTAAAGTTCTAGCTAAATCACATCTAAACTTCTCTCCATTAGAAAGCTTATGATAAGGTAAAAATTTTTGAGGTATCGAGTTAAATCCGACTGCTGTAAATTTCTCTTCAGCTTCCTCGTAAGAGGGAAAATGACAAAATACTGATTTAGAGGCTGACCATTTTATAGTTTTGGGCTCACCAATAGATTCTAGTAGAGTTGTTTTCCCTCCTCCACTAGGACCAACTATTAAACCTATAGAAAAATCTTCGGGCAAATTTGGAAGATCGTTTATTTGAGTTACGATCTCTCCATTGAATTCGTAGTCAAAAGCTTCTGCTAGTCTAAAAAGCATAGCATTTGGCTTGACCTTACAGCGTAATTCCATAGATTAGACTTTAGTCTTTTTTTGAAAATTTTTCAAGCGACTTTTGTATCTTCTCTGGAGTTAGATTACCCGTATTGATTCGTTCTGATTTTATTAGCCAATCCCATAACACGATAGACATGCAATCTACTGCGTCTTTTTGGGGATACTTCTCTTTTACTGCGAAAGCTAAATATACTACCTCTGGTAAGATGTCTTTATTGAGGCAAAGTTCAACGAATCTTTCGATAGTAACCATATCTTGGTCGATCTTTATCTCTTTGGGATCGTTGTCCACATATGTATCTACACATAAAGCATAAAAAGAGACTTAGTTTTTTTAGAAAATCTATTCGGAGTTATGGTGAGCTTTCCACTCGTCGTAATCCGTATAAGATCGACGAGTGTCTCGCGTAAGACCTCTTATGGGTTTTCCTTTAAGGTAGAAGTCTCTCTGTTTTTTGGTTGTCAGCCATTCGTAAGTCTCAGTTCTGGAACGAATGCAAGAGTCTCTATCTTTTTGCATCTGTTGACATCTTTCATAAGCCTCTTGCTTTTCGAGTTCTTCAATATACATATCAAAAAACTTATTTACTCTATCACGATTAGGAGCAATCCACCAAGTAATACGGAATAGAATTTTAAATAAAAAAACCCTCATTTCATTCCTTGCGGAAACGTTAGGCGATCTGCGTGGTTTACTGTCCAACTTATTTCATGTGTTACTGCTCTAAAAGTTCTAGCTGCGCTTGGGAAGCCGTTACCAGACTTTTTAACTCCTCCAAACGCTAGATGTGATTCCGCTGCAATAGAGCCTCCGTTCCAGTAAATCATACCAGCATCACACTCGTCTCTCATAACTCTAGCTTTTCTAAAGTCATTAGTTAAAATACCTACCGCAAGCCCATACTCTGTATCGTTGTAAATACGAATAGCGTCTTCTATCGTGTCAAAAGGAATAATTGCAACATGAGGACCAAACACTTCATTTTTCAAGTATTCCGCGTCTCTCCACTCGCTCTTGTACACCATTGGGCTAGAATAATAAGATTTACCACTTCCAGTGTAAATTGGATGCAAGATAACTTCTGCTTGTGGGTCATCTTCTACTTTTTTGTTAAAATATCTAACCTTATCGAACCCCTGTTGGTTAATGATGGGACCATAATAAATATCTTCATTAGGCACAAGTTCTTCCCAAACCATTCCGTCTGGACACCCTGAGCTACCAAGCATTGATTTGAAAGGATTACCTGTTTTAAGCTTAGACGCTTCCTCGGCAAATCTCTTAGCGAACTGGTCGTACACACTTCTTTGTACAATCATACGACCAGAAGATACGCACCTCTGGCCCGACAGCTTGAAAGCGCTAGCTACAGCAGCCTCAATAGCTAAATCCATCTCAACATCATCAAAAACTATACAAGCAGATTTGCTTCCCAATTCACAAGAAGTAGTTTTGTGCCAAGACTCAGCAGCAACTTTACGAATATGTTGTCCGACATCAGCGGAACCAGTAAAACAAATATGATCGATATCGTCATGCACCAAAAGATTACCAGTAGCACCATCGCCATGAACCAAATTAATGACTCCGCGTGGAATACCAGCTTCCGCATAAATTTGCACAGCAGCTTGAGTTGACATTGGAGCATCTTCACTTGGTTTAATCACAATCGTATTACCCTCTACTAGCGCTGGTGCAGCATTCCAAAACATGCCTATGGCCAATGGGAAGTTAAAAGGCGTTACAATAGCTACTACGCCTTTGGGCTTCCTAAGCATGTAAGCATCTTTATCTTCGATCTCTGAAGCCACGGCTTCACCATGACTATAACGACCAGAACCAAAGGCGAACTGAGCCATGTGCAAAGCTTCATTAACTTCCGCGATACTTTCATTATAATTTTTACCCGTCTCTAAAGAAATAATTTTAGCTAATTTCTCTCTGTCTCTTTCAATAAGTTGAGCGACCTTATTCATATAATCAGAACGAACAAACCGACTCACCTTTCTCCAACTCCTAAAAGCCTTTCTCGCAGAAAGTACAGCTTTACCAACTTCACTTGGCCCACTTGAGGGAAATGCTCCTTGAGCTTTTCCTGTAGCTGGATTAATCTTCGTATACATTCCAGAGGTCGCCCTCCATTCGCCATTTATATAATTTCTTCCTTCAAAATCTCTCATATTAAATTCCTTTCGTACTTTCCATTAATGATTTTACATTTACCTCACAAAACCCATCTCCTTCTCTGCTAATAAGTTCATATATTACACCAGTTAATAAGGAAGGTTTAGAAAAAACTTGAGTTAGCCCTGGGCACTCCATCGGCTCTTCTGATAACCACTCTGCGTAACCCTCATCTTCCCACTGTTTCATAACTTTTTTGACATCAACAACTTGATAAGCGATATGGTGTATACCTCCTACTCCATCTCTTTGCTCTACCCAATCTCCAACTATTGAACCAGCCGGACCATTGCTCACAAAAATTTCTGGGGGAGAATGATAGGTAACAGTTTCTTTATATCCACTATCAGGATTTTTTAAATTTAAAGTCCTTACCCAGTTACTAGTTGACGAGGGCCTTATTTCTGGCGGTGTTAAAGCCAAACAATCCGCTTTTGACCCATCGTCAAATTCAATTTGAAATTCAGTACCTAATTCATACCCCATTGCTTTACGAAAAAAATCATAAGTAGCGTATCTATCTTTAGTTCTGTAAGCTATATGATCTAATCTCATTTACTTCTACTCTCAAATAATTTGTTTAAATTCTCGTTGAACAATTCGCTAGGTATATCTGAATAAGATAAGGACTTATCATATTGAACCCAGTGATCTCTATGCTGATCTTTATCTCCTTCCATTTTGCCCTCGGCCATAATTGCTGCTACTGAAGAAATTGGAAAAGCTGTAGCTTTTTGCATAGCTGAAAAATCATCATCTGATTGAATTAATCTTTCTTTTTTCCATGTTTTGTCACCAGCTTTGACTTTCGCATATATTATTACTTCATCTTCTTCTGCTATACCGCAACCTTTTAGGAAGATTTTTTCTAAAGTCTCGTCGTCTAAATTACAGTCTCTTATTAAAAATTTGACCATAGCACCATGACCTATGTATCTGAGAGTTTTATAGGAACAATTTTTTACACCTCTGGTTTTCATTGAATGAATTGAGTGAGATGCTCCTCCGCTTGTATAAAAAGCTTCTAGCTTGCCTAGAGATTCGGTTTCTACCTGTTCTAAGCCGTCCATACCTTTAACTGTTTTTATTTTTCCGTCTTCAAGGACTAAACAATCGTCTCTATATTCGTTTATTAAACCGTCAACGGACCAAGTAACTCCATATCTTAAAGGATTTAAATTACTACGCAAATAACTAGGTAATCCGCCAACCATCATCTCTACATCGGTGACGTTATCATAGATTTCTCTACAACCTTGTTCTGCTAAAATGTTTACCCAACCTGGAGCTAAGCCTAAGTCTGTCATCACTGGCTTTTCTGCATTGCTTTTAGCGTATTCGTTTATATTTTGAGAAACATCTACTCTACCACCTAAGTCACAATACCTAATTCCATTATCAATACAAAATTCAGCCAAAGGCTGTGTTTGATGATATGGCAAGCTGCTAATGACAACCTGAGGTTTATGATACTGAACTAATAACTCTTTATAATCCCTACTGTCGCAAAGATAAAATATCCCTTCATCTCCCTGCCTTACATGTTTTCTAAAATTGTCTGCTGATGGACCATGAGTGTCTACACCTATAACATAATATCCAAGTTCTTTCATGGCATACGAAATTGCCGTACCCATTCTTCCTACTCCGAAAACTACAACTTCTTTGCTCATGTGTTATCCCTTATCCAATCTCTCAGTTCTGATTTACTTATAATCTCTGTTAGGTAATTGCTATAGGCTGTTACGCGACCTTCCTCTGCTCTGTTCGGGTCTGTAACACTAAGATTAGTCAATTGGGCTAAATATTCTATAGCGTGACACATCTCGTGTATTACTAGGTTAACTGCGTCTAATCCACCCCTTTCAATTATTTCTTTATCTAAATAAATAGTCGCTGGAGGTTTTTCTACGAAAGAACCCTGCTGGTCTGCTACTTGGTAGCTCAATTCACTATCTAATTGTTCTAATTTTATCTTCAAATAAGAAAGATGAACATATTTTGGTAATGAAACTTTTTTCTTAGGCATTACAAATCCTCTATTCTTTTTGCTTTATCATCGATAATCATATCGTTCGGAGGCTTCATATATTTACCTTTTGATCCTGTCGAAAGATCATGAAACTTGCAACCCCAAGACTCTAATTGTTTCCAAGTAAAATCATAATAACATCTCCCCGCTGCCTTAGATTTCTTTGAACCTCCACGAGCTGTCCAATAAATCACATACCATCCTTCCTCGTAGAGCTTGTTAATTTTAGCTATATTGTCTTGATTAGGTTCGGCTAAATTATACTTTCTTTCACTTGGATAGAATGCAATAGTTTCATCAATGTCAACTAAAACAGTTTTTTTATCGCCTTTTTTGGTGTTAGCCAGTTTCTCTGAGACATGAAATTCTTCTGAATTAGCTAATTCTTGATAATCGTCAGCTTCTGATCCGTACATATAGTTTAATTTAAATAAATGAAATAAAAAATCAAACTTTTTCGTAAGCTAGGTCCAACTAAACCACCCATATATATTCATTAAGGCGATTAAAAAAGATAAAACCGCTGGTGGATATGTTTTTTTATAACAACAATACGCCCCCATCATTATATTTCCAATAAACCAAATAATCCAGCATACAGGCGTCTGGTTAGCGTTAAGGTAATAGCCGATTATTATTAGTCCCATACTGACCCACCCCGTTTTCTGCCACCACAACTCGTTAATATTCATAACCTTTGACTTTCTTTACTTTTTGGAAAAAGCTTTTTTTCAGTACAATAATAACACTCAAGCATCTCTTTATCTACACCCAATTTCTCTCTAATTCCTTGGATTTTATAATCAAGTAGGTCTTTAAAGTTTATTTGAGAAAGGTCAGACGGACATCTGTTACCAGCCATGACTCCTGAATAAAACACATAGCGCTCTTCTTCGTTAAACTTATAGTCTTCTGGATACAGATATTTCGATACAAACATAAACAAGTTTCTACGCCATCTTTTCATTTTTTTGGACGATCCCATCGTATAACCTATTACGAAAGCTTCATCTTTTACCAGTAAGCCTCTGCCTAACACAGCATGAATACAGTCATGAGTAAATAAATCTACTGCTCCCGTAAAAATATTAGAAAATTTATAATTTGGATTTTCTACAAGTTTAATTATTAAAGGAACGTCTGATTGCTCAAGTTTAAACTCTTCCATAGACTCAAGTACATTATATAATAAGCTAGAACCCTTAGATAATGGATGATGCCAGTCCCTAGCTAGCTCATCTGCTTTATTCATCTTTCGTCATCCAAATGTTTTTTACTCCAAAGCCTGTTAAGTAACTTATCCATAACAGCATCAGCTATTTCGGGCTGCTGACATATTAACCAAGCAGCGGTCCAGCGTTTCTCCCACTCCTTCAGTTTTTCTTCGGTAGGAAAAACCTCTGGGTTACGCTTGTCGAATTGTGGCCTATCGTCCACTACTGGCTCAAAGTCAGGATGAACAATGTGTTGCGCTCTTGAAGGGGAGCATCTGATACACCTACGGCGAGCAAAGAGCCCATCATAAGGCTCGTCCCACGCGATACAACTCATGGTAATAGCACAGTTTTCAGTAGTGACTTCGCAGTCACATTTGTCGCAAGTTTCTTTAGTCATTCTCTCCAATCTTCTTCTGGCTGTTCTAAATCTAAGTCTTTAAAAAAGTTTACAAGCAATTCTTCGTTTTTTTTAATGCTTTTTATTGCGTATAAGTATTTACTCCAATCTAATAAGTCTCCTGACTCTGGACCCTTTGTAATGGATTCGCAATTAGCGTTTTTAACAGAGTGATTATACATACAATCTGGTTTTATATTTACCCATAATCTAAAAGACCCATTGTAGTAATGGGTTTTTGTTATCAGTTCTCCTTCAGTTATATCTTGGGAAGCAAAAATTCCATTTCCATGTATCTCGCTTTTGTCAACGTAAAACATATTTACCTTAACTCTTCTCTTAAAAGTCTCCACCTATCACTGTCAATAGACTTTTGTCCAGAATCAATCTGCTTGATCATATCAACCACTTCTTCAATAGAATCGTAAATATAATGATGAGGAAGCATTCCCATGATCCAAAGGGGTGTAGCATGTTTACCCCCTTCCATAGAAATAAAAATAGGTTTTTTCATTCTAACCGCAGTAACAAGCTCCTCTGCGCTACCCCAGCTAGCAACCTCTGGTAAAAGGTGGGCAATAATAAAATCAGACCTATCTACTAGATTCAAGTCGTAGCTACGAACTAAACTCATTCTTTGTGCCACGTCGTTAAAATAGCCATGCTTTTGACAATGATCTAAAGAAAGACGAGTTTCCTCATCTTCTTCTACATCTTTAACAAACGGTTTTTTATAGGGATTAAAAATTCTTATCCCTAAGGGTTTAAGCTCTTCTTCGACATATTCCCTCCAATCTCTACCGCTAGCATATTGCATATGGCCCACGAGATATGTTCTTGTCTTATTTAAGATGCTTAAAGAAGGCTGCACACAGCCCCCTTCGTTTATTTCTAACGGATGGTCTAAGTATGTTTTCATCCTCTCCAGCGTTTATCTTCCTCTGCTTGTAGCTTAGCTGCATACTTAGCTTGTTGTTTTTTCTTGTACTTTTTGCGACTCTTCTTCTCGAACCGTTGTTTCGTTCGAGCGTCTTTTAGAGTTCCGTCTCTGTCTGCTTTTTTTCTCAAGGCTCTAAGGGCTTGATCTACTCTCTTATTTCTAACTTGTACTTCAATCATTGTATTTAAATTCTTCTTGTTTAAAATTAAGCCACCACTGTCTGGATTCTCTGAGCTCCTTGATGATTTCTAGAGCAAAAGGATTGTTTTTGATAGCGTGATCTATATAGGTGTCATATTCCTTTAGGATTCTTTCTATTAGCGTAGCAATTTGACGCTTTTCTGTTTGGGTAGCTTTTTCCAAGTCGCAGTCTATATCCCTTAGAGACTTGGCAACGCTTTCTTCCAAGAAATCTATACTCTCTGCGTAGTTGGTAGTGGCTTGACTGGGGTCTTTAGTCATCATTGTCATGTTTTGATGATAGAGAACTTCTTGGAAAAAGTCAACCCCAAACTAAAATTTATATTCAAAAAAATCTATATCACTCCAGAACATGTATTCTACTATTTTTATACTTTCTTCGTCATAAAACTGTCTATAGCCTGTTTTCTTTCTTTTCTCGGAAAGTCCGCAAGGTTTCACATTTTCATTGTAGAGTTTGAAGTTTTTTGGCTGAAAAGTCTTAAAACCCGCTAGAGCCTTTCTTATGTCTGACTCTAAGTACTCTACTTTGCTTATATGATGCATGGCTAGATCGCCTTTTCCGTCTATTAACTGTTCTAACTGAGGCTTAAAGTGCCACCATCCTTTGGCGTTTAACATACCTCTCTCTCCCTCTTGGTCGCTTAAATCAAAGTTATTATCATAAACTCTCTTGGCTTCTACTAGAAAATCCTTGAAACCTAATCTCATATCATAAGTTTCCCTACACTCTTGCCAAACACCATGCATTCTTGAGAAAGGATTCCTAACGACAGAAAAATAGTAAACATTTTTCATTACCCTTTCGTCTTCTGTATTTACCCAAGGAGGTAAAAAATAGATTTTTGATTTTTCGTACTCGTTTAAACTGTCCATAGACTTAATAGCCTCTAAGTCAAAAGGTGGAGCTTGCGTCCTACATGTCCAAGGAAATTCTGGGGTTGGGTTTTTTTTATTGTCTGGGTGATTGGTTATTTGGCCTAGCGTTCGCGCTATTGAACTTGACGCGCATTTTGGCAAACTAATATAACAACCGATTGACCAGTCGCCTTTGTATTTTTTTAATTTTTTATTAACTAATAAAAATTTATCTACATCCCTCCTATAGCAAACGCAGTAACCGAAAAGCTTTAATAGTTTATTGAAGATTCTAGCTAGTTCAACTTTCTGATCATGTTTCATATTTATGAGTTTGTCATCATTTTAACCTGTTGTGGTATGTTCATCATGGAATTAGTATAAAAACGAATCATATCCCAAGGTATATATGGGGGCATAGTACCTACATGGAGATGAGCAGCTAAGCTTGGTATCGGACTAAAACATAAAGCAGTATCTCCAAAAATTTTAGAAAACTCTCCGTCTTGAGCGCCTGTTGAAGACTTCTTAAATTCTTCTATATACTTCATAAAGTTCTTCTTAATGGTTAAAAAGGTGAAAGTGCTCGAAGAGACCTCTCTAAAATGACAGCTTTTGGAAGCTACTATATAACTTCTTTTTTGGAGTCTGTTGTATTGGTCGGGATAATCTGTTGGATGAATAAAAAACGGCACTTCATGATCTCTGTGAAGTTCTAGGAATTCTACTATATTATCATAAAACCCATCCATAATATGTAAGTAATCGTCTTCGCAAAAATAAATTATATCTTCGTCATCAAAAGTTTCAGCAAGTTCAAAAGATTTCAATATACTGTTATCGTTCCCAATATTTTCATGGTTATAAATCACACAATCGGGCTCAAGCTCTTTGAAAAAATTTACCCTTTCTTCTGACAAAGAATCTCCTATAACATGTATCTCATGAGACTTGTCTCGCAAGGATAAATGCAGACTCCTAAAACATACATCTAAAACCTCTTTTTTATCCATTTCCCAAGGTCTTGGCACACCATTGACGCTACCTTGCTTATCGCAAGCTCTAAAAATAACTTTCATTATTGTATCTTTCGTATTTGGTTTAAAGTTTATTATCTTTTTCATCCCTGAAATTCTTTTGCTAGTTTTACGTGCCTTCTTTCGATTATGTTAAAAGGTATCGCTCTCATCACCATTTGTGCAATGTAGGGCTGTATGAAATTTTTATCTCTATATTCGTCTTCATAATCACCAACAAAAATTAGTGTCTGTATTTTTTTTGCACAAGACATAGACTTTATGCAGCTATCTATAGCTATTACTTTCTCACAACATAAAACATGGCACAGGCTATCCCATATGTCTTCATGGTCTATATATGTAACGTTTTCAGAATCTTCCATTAGCTCCTTATAAGGCTTTAGCTCTTCGGTTGTTCCGAAAATAAAGTAGTTTTTATTCTCTTGTATTATAGCTCTTACAAACCAAGGCGGTAGTCTTTTCTCTGGTTTTCCTACGCTACTCCAGAAATCATTTGATAGTTTGCTACCAACGGGGTGAATACCTATTATATTATCTAGTTCATCAGCCTTCTTTAGAGCTTTGTTGATTTTTTCAGGGGGTAAAGATAAGAATTTTTGAAAAATCTCCCTGTTTACTTCTTCGCCAGACTTCTTAATGTCTTCATTTATAGAAGAAAGGTCTCCTACGGAGTCGAAATAATGAAATTCAAAATCTGCGTCTATATGGGTAAAAAAATCTTTAGCCTTCTTGAAGTGAGTAAAAACCTTGACCTTTTCTCCTTGCTGTATTGAATCGTAGCTTTGTATGAAGTCTCCTATACCGCCACATATATATCTCATTTTTTTCCTCTTCTCGCCTTTGCCTTCTTTCTCTTGCTAGAAGACTCCAATTTAACGTCTTCAACCTTACGCCACCCAAGTTTGAAAATCAAATTACTTATTGTGCTAGCGCATCTAGATATATCATATTCAGATTTATCCCAAAAAAAAGCATGACATACCTCGTGGATGCATGTATTCATCATAGCTCTATCGCTTTGATCTGGGTTAATTAAAATGTGAGGATTTTCTTCCTCAGGATCGAAGCAAAGCCCATACACACCCTCTCCATAATGGAGCTTATTGGGTTTTCTTATGTATATATCGTAATGGATTTTTTTTGTATTCGTAAATGAAAAAATTTTCTGCCCATAATTGTTATGAAAACCCTCCATCTATATTATATACACTTTTTCTAAAAAAGTGTATTTTTGTTATGCGTTCTCTATTAACGCCTTTAATTGCTCTAAGTGGAAAACTGTCCAGCTTTTTCCAACTTTTTTTTCTAATGGAAGGTTCGGATCAGATTTCATTATATTATCCTGCTCTTGTGAGTATTCTATAATCTGATCCAAAAGTCTTAATATCTTTTTCTTGTCTTTCATTTTTTAAAGCTAATGGTTTTATTTTTATGTGTAAATACTTATAAATGAACTTGGTAGTACGTGCAGAATTGAGCTCCAGACCACGGTCTGAGGAGTTGTATTTTAGGTTCTTGTCTATGTCTGCCAAGCAAGATTTAAGCTATTGTGTGCTGCTAGAGTCTGAAAAAAAAGAAATCGATAATTATTATAATTTATTAAAATCAAAAGGCTGCTACGACTTCGTTGAGGAAATTGTAATTCCTGAATGGAGGGTGGAAGGAGTCAGGATAGACCTAGAAAACAATTACCCTCTCACTATAAAAACTCAATATATTAAATATGAAAACGTATTAAATTTATTGGGCCAATTAAAGAGCTTTAGAAATTTATTTGGTGACAATGATACATTCAATCCTCATATTTGATAAAATACCCTCGTCAAACAAATATCTTATTATGCTAACCGCCTCTTCATCGGCGATCTCATCGTTAGGGTCGTAGATTTTTACTTTCTTTTTCCCAACTTCTATGGCCCATCCATGAACTTCCATCTTTTTCACATATATACATACACTTTTTAAAGTAGTATTATGTATTCTTCGTCAGAAAGATCGCTCCATTCTAAGTTTTCTGAACCTTTTACCTTTTTTGCTTGTTTATATTGAGAATAACAAACGGCAGCTCTCTGTTTTTGGTTTGGAAATTCTTTCTTCATGCCATCGTCACTCATACAGCTAGATACGAAGCTTTGCTCATTTTGCTTACCTTTTGGCGATGGAAGAGGCATATATGTTAATTATATACACGCACAACTGCAACTATTACTGGAACAATTTCCAGACTCGCAACAGCTTTTTTCGCATTTACAGTCTGAACAGGTTTGATTTGCGTCTTTACACGCAAAAGCAAAAAGAGTTCCTACGATAATTAATAGAATTTTTTTCATCAGTGTTTCTCCATAGTTTTAAAGGGGTTGGGTCTAATTTTTAAAAATTCTGGACGATAGTCTAAACAGGCAGGACAACCGCACTTTACACCTTCTCTATGTTTTTCATAAATTTTAAGCATGAATGGAAACTTTTTAACGGCATCTTCTGCGTCTGCTGCTTCTTCTGCTTCGTTTTTTTCTACTCTTGATGATCTTGGCTCATGTTCTACTGGAAGTTTTTTTAGATCATCTTCCGAGGGCATAGGCAGCTTGGGGTCTAAAGCCCACATGATTTTATGTTTTTCGCAATAATCTATCATTCTTCGAACAGGAACAATAAGATTAAAGCCTTCTCCCGCCCCACGAACAAGCATTCCGATATAGTTAGCGTTACTTTTTAAGTATACGCCTCCACCCGAGGAACCTGGAAAGGCGGTGCAAGTAGTTTGGTCAAAAACATATTTATTAATACTTTTTAATATTCTTCCGTGCTGAGAATAGATTCCATCAGTCATGCTATTAGCTCCTGCTGACCCAAGCAAAGAGCCAACATGAAGCAAATCTGTTCCTAATTTTGGAATATCTTCTCCTAGGTGAAATGCAACAGTATCCTTAACAAAATTAAACTTTCTTATGCGAAGCAGCGCTAGGTCGTGTCCATCTTGTGCATCGCTATATTTTAAAACTTCTGCATCCATTTGTAAGCGACCAACTGTGCGTCCGTTTTGTCTGATTTCTTTAACGACCATAGGGTCTTTAAATTCTACGATAGTCCTAGAAGTCCCGTTTATTAAGGTTTTTCTTTCTTTTCTAAGATTGTCTATGACATGCGCTGCTGTCCAAACAAAATTTACAGAATTACCTTTTGCGTCTTGTCTTGTAAAGATTACTCCAGAACCCTCTCCATTTGAAAAGTTTCCCTCTGATCTTATTGTGACAGAAACGTTTTGAAGATGATCAGCCGTTGATTGCTTTTTCTCTGCCCCTGAAGAGGCAAACGCAATAAGAAAACCTAGGGCGAGGAGATGAATTTTTTTCATAAGCTTTTCCTAAATAAAATACACTTTTTCAAGAAAAGATTATTTTTTCCAGTTTTTATTTTTTATCGTTTTGGTGTTTTATTAGATGGCAATTAGCGCAAAGTACGTCACATTTTTTAATTTCCTTTTCGATTGTTTCTAAAGGATAGCCCTGAGAAGCCATTAAAGAGATTGTGTATTTCTTGCGTTTTGGGTCTTTATGGTGAAATTGTAAGGCGATAGGGTTATCGAACCCGCATTCTACGCATTTTGATTTTTTTTTATAATCGTTTAGATAGTCTCTAATTTTCGATTTTCTTTCGGAGCGCTCCTCAGAATAACATCTTAAGCAGACCGCTCTTTCTGGTCCACCGTGATATGTAAAAAGCTCCTTATCTAGGTTTTTTTTACAAACTTTACATTTTTTTTTGATTTTTTTTAATGATTTCGCGGAAGCCATGTATAATTTATATACACTTATTCTGATGAAGTGGTAGGAAAGGCGGGGCTTGAACCCGCAACCTACGGTTTAGAAGACCGTCGCTCTGTCCAATTGAGCTACTTTCCCAAATTGGAGCGAGTGATGGGTCTCGAACCCACGACCTTCTGCATGGCAAGCAGATGCTCTACCAATTGAGCTACACTCGCGCTCTTTTTTTAACAGAGCGAATATCGTACATGTCTACTTCTTCTTCTATACCATTACCAAAACGCTTAACAAGAAACGTTTCAGCATCAACTACTCTTGTAACTGTACCCTTCCAAGGAAGGCCAGTTGTCTTATGGGGTGGACGAACAACCCACACAGGCTTTCCTAGCATTTCTTTATGAAGGTCCATTCTGCGTATGTTTTCAGATTTTTCGTACCCTAGTTTAATTTCCTGTTGTTTGTCTTTCATATGTTAATTCTTGTTTTACATTTTTTCTGCTATCCATGCAAGAAAAAACTAGCTGTTCGCAATTAAAACTCTCTGTAAGCTTTTCGCCTATTTCTATCTCTCCTTCTACGACCTTCTTGGCCAAAGTCTCAAAGGCATCATTTATATTGTCGAAGATTTGGCGTCGAGTAGAACAACAAGCTCCAGCTAACCCTTGTTTAAGCTCTAGCATGTCTTTATATTCCTGTTGTTCTTTTAGCTCTGGATGAGCAACCTGACTTTCAATCAGGTTCATAAAATGTTCTGCTCCTTGAATTAAAAATACTTTCATTATTGTTCGCTTTTTTTAATTAAACTTTGTAATAAATAAAATAGAAATAACGACGCTGCATAGCAATATATAAATTTTGTTATATTTAAATCTATTAAAAATAAAAATATATTCAGCCATGTACAGGTACAAATGGGGCAAGACAGCAACCTCATGATAAATGAGTCTGGGAATTTTATAACTAAATAAGTGGGAAAAGATACATAATTTTTCTCCATAATATATTTGTTATATCTATGGGCATCAATCCAATGTCCAATATTGAAAAAAACAAAATACTCAACAATTGCGTTTGTATTAAACCAAATATTTAATAATAAAACGATTGCTAATGAATTTTGAAAAAAATCAAACATACCTCATTATTTTGGTTCTGGTGAGCCAAGGCTATTAGATAGGTCTATTTGTCGAGGGTCTGAAAGAGATGGCGGTTTATTGTCAGAGCTACCGTATCCACCGTCGTTTCTAGCTGTAGACTCCAAGTCTTCTGTTTTTAACCATTCAACCGAGTTGCAGCTTTCTATTATTAGTTGTGCTACCTTATCGCCTTTTTCAAAAAAAACATCTTCTGATGACAAATTGATCAAAACTACTCCAACTTCTCCTCTGTAGCTAGAATCTATCACTCCTGCTAATACATCGACACCAAATTTCCAAGCCAAACCACTCCTTGGAGCTATCCTGCCGTAAAAATTAGGCGGAATAGCTAGTTTTACCCCCGTTTTTACGAGCTTTCTCTCTAGAGGTTTAAGCTCGAAGTCTATAAGGCAGGACAAATCGTATCCAGCGTCCCCTTCATGAGCTCTCATTGGTAAAGCTGAGTCGTCCCCGTTAATCAAATTTATTGGTATAATCATATTTTTCTTAACTCTATATTATAAAACTTAAATATGTCTTTGGCCAGCATATCTTTATCGTAGTCTTCGCCATATACTACTTTTTTTATACCGTATGAGGCTATTAGGGTGGCACAAGAAGAACAAGGGAGAAGGGTTACTGCAAGGATTTTTACTGTTCCTTTTTTACACATAGACAAACAGTTAGCTTCTGCATGAATCATGTAGGGCCGACGAGCTTCTCGATCTGACCAAAAAAGATTAGGAACTTCTTTTCCTGCTGCGAGACCATTATATCCAGCAGCTACAATCATATTATTAACATCTAAAGCACAAGCCCCTACTTTTACGTAAGGGTCTTGGCTTCTTTTAGATGCGGTTCTCGCTATATCTAGTGCATATTCTTCCCAGTTTATTCTCATTAAATAGATTCGCTGGGGGGCGACACTCGATACACGTTGATAGGTCTACCTATATCTGGGTTAACCTTTCTTACTAATGTAACTTGACCATAATCAACCGCTTGATTAATTTTACTGTGAGCGCTCGCTCTAGACATTTTGTTTTCATTGAGTTGTAGAAACTCTTTAGCGGTAAATTCTCCGTTCGGCCAATCTACTAAAATTGGCTTTCGGCCTCTCTTGTTTGTTCTTTCTAGTTCGCTTGAATTAGTCATAGAATTCAGGTTATTTTTTTTGTGAGAATAAGTCAAACATTTTTTTTAAATAATTGACTTTTCAGTGTCGTGAGGTAGTTATTATGAGTAATGACTGTCATTGAAGCTTCTAGTCTTTTATTTGAGTGGTATAGAGATCATGACTGCCTTTGTCTTGAAGAAAATACTCAAGAGCTTTTCGCGGACCTAGACGAGGTTGTTAGTGAGCGCCATCATGCAGCAATTATATCATCTTTAACAGATATGTGTACACATGAGGTTGTTTCGTATTGCGTAATTGGAGAAAAAAAATATTATGTACTTAAGAAACCCCTTGGCTCATACGATCAAAGTTTAGAAATCGACCTTCCAACAGCCAATCTTATTGCAAGTACTTTAAATAACCTGTCAGGAAGACTTGACGGATTCGCAGAAAACGCGGACCCTATGAGTCTTAAGGTTAAGGACCTTAGAAATCTTGCTGGTCTAATTGGGGCAATAATGCCTGATGATGACGAAGAAGATGACATTATAATTTAAAAAGCAGAAAGCTTTTAAGCTCGCTGAGAGTAATCAGTGGAGTTTTCCTAAGATAACCGAAGTAAAGTAGGGTGTGAGTTGGTCTGCTCGCTAATCAAGGGATGACCGATTACTAACTGCAAGTAATCAAAAGACACTTGGTTAAATACCAAGGACTTACCCCATCGTTAGCGAAAGCTAGGTGGCTTAACGTAAGAAGAGTTTTCTGTGGTACAGTCTCTCTCGCCTTAAAACAAAGGTAGTTAGGTTCAGAATTTCTGATTTGCAGCGTGTAGTGGAATATCCCATCCATGTCAAAAACATAGGGCTTATAGGAAAAAGCAGCACACGTTACATAACATCTCCCCCTTGCGGGGGGGTGTTGTGTCTTTACTTGCGGAAAAATTAACACACGGTTTTATTTTGGTATTGACTTACCATCTTTAATCATACTACGATAAGTACGCTAATGAATAACCAAGAGCATCCTTCTAAGTTAGATATAGAAACCCCTTACAACCAAGACGATTTAACAAACTCGGCCATAATGATTGCAACTCCTTGTTATGGAGGACTCCTTTACTCTGATTTTGTGATGAGTTTATTTTCAGCTACTAAAACTTTAGAAAAATTTGGAATTAAGTATAAAATACAAATGATAAGCGGAGAGTCGTTGATTACCCGAGCAAGAAATCATTTAGTGTCTTATTTTATGGCTTCAGAATGTTCTCATCTAATTTTCGTAGACGCAGATATAGTTTTCCCTGCGGAATCAATAGTGAAGCTACTGGCTGGGAATAAAGGGATTGCTTGTGGAGCGTATCCCATTAAGTGCTTACCAAAGGTTGATAAAGCTACTGGAGAAGAAGAAAGAAGATATGTTATAAATACAGAAAGAGAAGTTACCGTTAATGATATATCCGAGAACCATAAACTATTCACAGTCCTTGACGGTGGCACTGGTTTTATGATGATCAAAAAAGAAGCTATAAACATGATGCAAAAAGCGTATCCAGAGCTAAAATACACATCTGATTATGACAGAAAATTACTAACCAGCGAGTCTCCATCAGAGAACGACCCTTTAAGACAAAATCTATATAGCTTATTCGATACTATACATGATAAAGAAAACGAAAACGCCTACTTATCAGAAGATTACGCTTTCTGTAAAAGGTGGAGGGATATTGGTGGCAAAATATGGGTAGACCCTGATATAAGCTTAAACCACATAGGAAAACATACGTACATGGGGGATACTAAAGAATTAAACAATATAATTAATTAAAAAAAATGAATTCTACGAATATTATTGGCGTGTCTGGTGTAGCTGGCTCTGGTAAAGACCTATTTACTTCTTTATGCGAAACGCACCCAACCGCAAAATCTTTATGGCCCATTAAAAAGTTTTCCATCGCTCATGCATTAAAACAAGAATGCTTTGAATTCATATACGAAAATTATGGGATAAACATAAACAACTGTACTTGGGAAGAAAAAAATTCCATAAGAAAAATCCTTGTTGCTCACGGAGAAATAAAACGAGAGCTATCAAAAGGAACTTGGTGGTTTGAAAAACTAACAAATGATATATTAGAAGCTAAAAAAAGCCACAAAACAATATTCATTACAGATATAAGGTTCTCTGAATACGAGTACGATGAGGTTCAATGGCTAAGGGACACTCTAGACGGTTTTTTAGTTCATATTACTAAAATATCAGTAAATAAGGACACGGGCGAAATAATTTACCATCCACCCGCAAACTCTTCAGAAGAATCTAATGATCCTAAGCTAACAAGAGCTAGTGACTACGAAATTGAATGGGAAGACATATCTAGTATAGAAGAATACTGCGAAAAACAAAAAAAGTTATCAATTGCTATTGACAAATTTTCAAAATGGATACATCATGGGGCTCGGCAGCAAAAACTTGCAGGTCGAAAAAGGAAAAGAACTTATATTTGGGAAAATTAATTTATGAGTGAAGAAAAAGAAAAAAAACAAAGCGAATGGCGTCAGCGCGAGCTAGGCGCATTCTGGAAGAGAGAATACAAGAACGGCGAAGGAACCTACTTGGCTGGACATATCGTTGAAAAAGACGAATATGGAGCAGAGAAGAAGACTAAAGTTGTCCTTTTTTCTAACCGAGACAAGCCAAGCGAAAGAGCTCCTGACTTCAAGCTATATCGTTCGAAGGAATATAATAATTCCAACGAGTCTCAACAAGAGGCTACCGTGGATAGCTCTACAACGGAAAGTAGTAGTTCTTCCGACGACGAAGATATCTTGTGAGCAAGTTCTGTTTTAACGCACCCCTTAACGGAGTTTCGTTTGGCCAAGTAGCCACGCACCTGTTAAGGGGCTTTTTTAGTAAAGAGATATACCCCGAACTACTTCCTGTCGGTGGTCAGGCTGATTTAGCCTCACAGCCCAAAGACGAAGAGTTTGAAGAGTCTATCAAAAAATGTGTCGCAGCATACCTGTCTAACCACACGAGATCAAATCCATCTTTAAAGCTATGGCATATTAACGGCGCAATGGAAAGCTGTAGTAAAAATGTAACATTGCTTACTTTTCACGAATTAGATGATTTAACAGAGGTGGAAAAAAATATATGCAAGTCTATGGATAAAATAATCGTTACCAGCGATTTCTCTAAAGATGTTTTTTCTTCTCATGAAATTTCCACGGTAAAAATTCCACTAGCTTTCGATGAGTATAACTTCTTTTCGCTAAATAAAAACTTCTTCTCAGATGATCGTGTTACTTTTAACTTGTGCGGTAAATTTGAACACAGGAAACATCATAAAAAAATAATCCAATCTTGGGCAAAGCGATTTGGAAACGATAAAAAATATCAACTTCAATGCGCTGTGTTTAATCCCTTTCTTTCTGAAGACCAAAACAAACAGCTCTTCGCTGACTCCTTATCTAATACTGACTACTTTAATATTCAATTTCTTCCATTTATGGAAAAAAATAAATCCTACAACGACTTCCTTAACTCTGGGGATGTCATAATTGGTATGTCAGGAGGAGAAGGGTGGGGATTGCCTGAATTCCAATCTGTAGCTATCGGAAAACACTCAGTTATACTTAACGCTCATAGCTACAAAGAATGGGCTACTGAGGAAAATTCCTGCCTCGTAGAACCTTCTGGAAAAATAGATGTTTATGACGGTATGTTTTTCAAAAAAGGTACAACATACAATCAAGGACAAATATTTGACTGGACAGAAGAGTCATTTATCGACGGTTGCGAACGAGCCATTAACAAAGTAGAAGCTTCTCGCACTAATAAAGCAGGAAAAGAACTTAAAGAAAAGTTCTCCATATCCAATACTGTTGATTTAATTCTTAACGAGGTGTAATATTTAAATGTTATGCCTTTGTACGTGTTTAAAAACCCTAATACTTCCGAAGTTATAGAGGTGGTCCAGTCCATGAAAGAAGAACATGTCTATATTGACGCCGAAGGTCTCGAATGGGAAAGGGTGTGGGTCAACCCCAATATGGCTATTGATACCGATATCGATCCCTTCTCAGAAAAAGATTTTGCAGAGAAGACAAAAAATCAAAAAAATAGCACAGTCGGAGAGCTATGGGATCAGTCAAGAGAGCTAAGCGAAAAGAGGGCTAAAGTAACCGGAGGAGAAGACCCTGTAAGAAAAAAATACAAAAAGGACTGGAGCAAAAAAAGAAAAGGGATGAAACCTCCTCCCAACCTGTGATAAATTTAGACAATGTAACATTAGTATGTATAGACGATCTAGCTCCAGACCGCGCTTACGAACTACTCATTGATTTAAATAAATTAATTTCCTTTAAAAAAACTAAACTTTTTTGTTCTTCTTTTAATAGTCCAGTTTCTGTTTTTATCCCCCCTATAAAAAAGTATGGAGATTATGATAAATTCGTAATAACCGAATTACATAAACATATTTCTACCGACTTTTGTATGATAGTCCAAAGAGACGGCTTTTTCGTAAACCTTCCCGCTTGGAGTGACGAATTCTTAAACTACGATTATATAGGCGCTCCTTGGCCAGATGGTGGAGTTGGTAACGGCGGATTCACTATAAGAAGCAGGAGACTCTTAGAGTTTGTAGCTAACCATGATTTATCCAAAGACCCATCTTATGATCTTATTCCAGAAGACGGAAAAATATGCTCTGATTACAGATGGGGAGAAAAAGGTCTAAGAGCTGCTGGCTATACTGATGCTCCAACAGAAATAGCTCAAAGATTTTCCATAGAAGGCCAAACAGAAATAACTAATAAAACCTTCGGCTTCCACGGTAAACATACCTTCAAATACAATAAATATTCACTAGAAAACGTTTTATTTAAATCAGTGAAAATTTATTTTTAAAAAACTTACTACGCTCAGCATTTTATTGTCGCATTTAAACAAGAAAAAATGTAGTATAATATTACTTCAAGATGACCCCAGAAAAGATTTACGTAAAGAAAAGGAACGGTAGGCTGGAAGAGCTAGATACCAACAAAATAAACCTATGCGCCGAACGAGCCTGTGCCGAGTTAGAAAATGTATCGGCAAGCGAAATTGTTCTTGACGCGCATGTCCAATTTTACAACAAAATAACAACAACAGAGATCGACAAAGCACTAATAATGTCGGCTCGTCAAAAAATAGAGAAAGAGCCAAATTATGCCCATGCTGCTGCAAGGTTACTATTAGGGACTATACATAAAGAAGTCTTTAAAGAGAGTAGAGACAAAGACATATTTGAAGAGCAGTATAAAGTATCCTTTGTAAGGAATACAAGAAAATTAATCAAAGAAGAAATCTTAAACGAAAAGCTATTAGATTTTGACCTAAAGCAGCTTTCGGAGAACTTAATACCCAGTAGAGATTTAAAATTTAAATACCTAGGACTACAAATACTAAGCGATAGATACTTACATAAAGTAGACAATCAAATTCTAGAAACCCCACAGGCTTTTTGGATGCGGGTTGCTATGGGACTAGCTTTAAACGAAGAAAATAAAAATGAAAAAGCTATTGAGTTTTATAACACGCTGTCTGAGTTTCGTCTGTGTTGCTCTACTCCTACCCTCTTTAATAGTGGTAGCAATCATAGTCAGCTCTCCAGTTGTTATCTTAATACTTTTGACGATTCAATCGATGGAATTTTTGAAGGTCTGTGGCAAGAAGCTAGAAAATCCAAGTTCGCAGGAGGCTTAGGGTTTGACGTTACTAATTTTCGAGCTGCTAATTCTTATGTAAAAGGTACAAACGGTAAATCCTCAGGATTAATCCCTTGGTTAAAAATATATAATGACACTTTAATAGCAGTTGACCAAGGAGGTAAAAGACCTGGTGCTGGTTGTGCTTATCTAGAGCCTTGGCACTTAGATATAGAAGACTTTTTAGATTTAAAGAAAAATACTGGCGACGAAAGACGCAGGTGTCACGACATGAACACAGCGAATTGGCTTCCTAATATTTTTCTAGAGAAAGTAAAAAATGATTCTGACTGGTACTTGTTTTCGCCTTCTGATGTCCGCGACCTACACGAAATATACGGCGAAGAATTTGACAAAAGATACAAGAAATACTGCAAACAAGCCCTTAACGGAGAGATAGAAAACCATAGAGTAGTTAAAGCTAAAGATTTATGGAAAAAAATGCTCAGGACTTTATTTGAAACAGGCCATCCTTGGATGACATTTAAAGATAACTCGAATTTAAGATACTCAAATAATCATGAAGGAGTAATACATAGCTCAAATCTTTGCACTGAAATCTTCCTACATACAAAACCTTCCAAGTTTATTGACGGAGAAAAAACTGAAATTGGAGAAACCGCAGTATGTAACCTAAGCTCCATAAACCTAAAAGAACACCTTAAAGAAAACGGAAAACTAGACTTCAAACTATTAGCCAAAACAATAGCTACTCAGATGCGTATGCTAGATAACGTAATAGACTTAAATTACTACCCAACGCAAGAAGCTAAGAAAGCGAATATGAGCCATCGACCAGTAGGCGCTGGAAGCATGGGTTGGGCCGATGTTTTTCATTCGTATAAAGTAGATTTTTCTACTGAAGAAGCAGTAAAATTTTCAGACGAACTCTACGAGTTTATATCTTACCATTGCATACTTAACTCTAGTAAAATATCTAAGGAAAAAGGAACGTACAAAACTTACGAAAACTCACTATGGAGCAAAGATATACTACCTATAGATACATACAGAAACTTAATGTCTTATCTCGAAAAAAAACCCATAATACATCGAGGTAAAAAATTCTGCCCAGAGCTCGACTGGAAAGAAGTAAGAGCCAGTATTAAAGAATACGGAATGCGTAACAGCAATACGATGGCCATAGCACCCACAGCGACCATTTCTTACATACAAGGCTGCTCACCATGTATTGAGCCTGATTTTTCTACCGTTTTTGTTTACGAAAACAAGTCTGGTAATTTAATGATTATTAACGAATGGTTTGTCAAAGAATGCAAAGAGTTGGGTATATGGAACAAGAACTTAGTCGAAGCTCTTAAAGCTGTAGACGGAGACGTTAACATGCTAAGCGATGAAGTAATACCTTTAAATCTGAAATCTAGATTCAGAACCGCGTTTGATCATGACCAATTTAAGTTAATTGACGGAGCAGCAGCTCGTCAAAAATGGATTGATATGGGCCAATCTTTAAACTTGTTCAACAAAGAGACTTCTTTAAAATATCTAAATGACTTATATTTTCATGCAAAAAATTCAGGACTCAAAAGTACCTACTACTTGCGAAACAAAAGCGCGAGCAAAATTGAGAAATCAACTCAAACTACCAGTGACGTTAATAATAGTGACTCAGATAATCCTGATGGTGATCTTTCTAATGTCAAAGCTTGTTTAATAACAGACCCAGACTGCGAAAGCTGTCAATAAAAGTATATATATAAGTTATGAGTAAAACTGGACTACTATTAGATGAAGCGGTAACGGGAGTTAATCAAATCCTTCCCCACAAACATCAGTTTGCTTGGGACTTATTTATCAAGGGAGTAGCAAACAACTGGTCCCCAGCAGAGATAAATATGTCAGAAGATATAGAACAATGGAAAAACGGCTCGCTGCTTGACGATGAAAAGCTTCTAGTAAAAAGATGCTTAGGGTTTTTCGCTGGCAGCGAATCGTTAGTTGGTAACAACTTACTTTTAAACGTAGCCAAATGGATAACGGACGCGGAATGTGGACAATATATCATGCGTCAAGCTTATGAAGAGTCGCTACATAACTGGACTGTGGTAACTTGTTGCGATTCATACAACCTCAAAGTAAACGAAGTGTATGAAGCCTACCTAAACATCCCTTCAATCAAGGCTAAAGACGATTTCCTAATACAAATTACAACCGATATTAATCGCCAAGATTTTACCACAAAAACCACCGAAGGTAAGAGAGAATTTTTAAGGAACCTAATTACTTATTACATTGTATGTGAAGGCACTTTCTTCTTTAGCGGATTCGCAATGCTTCTAGCGTTAGGAAGACAAAATAAACTACCAGGTTTATCTGACCAAATAAGGTATACCTTAAGAGACGAAAGTTTACATATTAAGTTTGGAACCTATTTAATTAATACAATCAAAGAACAATACCCTTCCTTATGGACAAAGAAATTTGAAGCAGAAACCGTTGAACATATCAAAAAAGCTGTCGAGCTTGAAGTAGCATACGCTCATGACGTTTTACCAAGAGGTATCTTGGGCCTTAATGCTGAAATGTTTGTAGAATACATGCAATACATAGGCAACAGACGCCTTGAAGGTATCGGTATTGACTTCCGCTTTGAGAGCGATCAAAATCCATTTCCGTGGCTTTCAGAAGTTGTCGATACGGGAGCAATGACTAATTTTTTTGAAAGAAAAGTGAAAGACTACCAAAGTTCTGGCGTCTTAGAAGATGATTTTTAATCTGGGGGCGTACTGGTTTCGATTTAGAGCCTTACGCAAGATTGCAAGCAGAGGATGATGGTTGGCCTCTTTAAAAAACTATCAAGGTAATTCAACTGCCAATAATGTTGATATGGCTC
>CETC01005772.1_pt1 | contig 29354 bp, 39 predicted proteins | sample 326911 | NCBI WGS metagenome assembly CETC01 (sample SAMEA2622694, study PRJEB7988) | marine metagenome | isolation source: saline water (ENVO:00002010), including | reverse complement strand
TCATCGTCGGGAACTGCCCCCGGGCTTCCGACACTTCCACTCGCTTTGCCCAGGACGTTGAACCCCGAAGTAGTGGCCCCGGAGCCCACATAGGCACTGACAATGCCCACCTCGGTTGACCCGCTGCCATAGGCAGAGATCGCTCCCCAGCCGTAGTCCGCATCTCCAATGACTAGCCGGTGGTTGCTCTTTACCCAGCGGAAGCGGTCATCTGCACCGAATGCAGACCCCCCGTCGTTGAATTGGACCTCGGTGTCGCTACCGGCAACAGAACCACCACCTCCGCTACTACATGCAGCGCCCGCTGCTCCAATGTTTCCATTCGCGTCGAATTGAGCGCATCGGCCAGAAGTCTTACTGGCGACCGTCGCGAGTTCCGTAGTGTTCCCCGCCAGGGTGTAGGTGTCGCAAGCCCCTTCGCCATCTTGGTACGTCAATGTGCCCGAGCAGTCGGGACTCGGCCCGGTGTCTGTCGTATGGGCTCCCGAATAAAACGTAACCCAGGAACTATCGTCGCACACATTTATCCGGTCGTTACTCGAGTGCCAGTAGGCTTGTCCTTCTGAGGAGCAACTTGGTGCCGATCCTGCGACTTGCCAGGGAATAGAAGAATCTGAATCCTGAGCACTAAAAGTATCACCAGACCGAGCAGTAAGATGCTGGCAAGTCTGGCCAAAGCAACCCCAGACAGCTCCTGCTTCCGCATTGGAGGCCAGAAGCAGGAACGCGAGGGCGATAATCAGAATCATACTTCGGCTCCCCAGACGGTGCCTGCTACGCGAATCGCATTCGTTGCGCCCAGGCTGGTGTGCGGCCCAAGAATCAATGCCTGATTCGCAGCCGCACTTTTGAAATAACAATTCTCAACATGACCCGTGTAGAGTTCCCCCGCAGGGGAGGCTCCACGGAGCAACGTGATGCCCGCTACGAGGTTCGCATCGGATACGCTCGCGTCATAGAGCCCAATCGTAAAGCCCGTGGAGCTAGCCCCTAGCGTGGTCGTAATCAGAACCTTGATGTCCCAACCGTGAACCACGAAAGATTTCCCACTTGCGGGAGTCCAGACCGTAATCGTTCCAGCGTTGGTAATTGTCCCGCTTACGCCTTTTCCGATACTCGAGGCTTTTGCTGATGCCAGCTTGTTTAATGCTGGATCTGCACTCGGAAGAAGTGTGTAGTCCATAATCAGTGCGTGAGGGCCGAAAAGCGGGGTGCCCGATCAGGATGGCCGCTCAGTCAACCAAACCAGGCTCTTCCCGACCCCCACGCTTTCCTCCTATTCCGGTTGCTCTGCTTGAGTCTGTACGGAATCCGGTCCAGCCGGTTGGGCCTGACCACCTTGGGGATTGGGACTTGGGGCTCCTCCTCCTGGTCCTCCAGTTCCCGGAGCTCCACCCTGCTGGGCAGCAAGTTGCTGCTGCATTCGCATCTTCATGCCCTGGTACTGCTCTGGTTCGACAGGCAAGCCCATCTGCTCCGGGCTCAAACCAAGCAGAGCAATCATGTTGTACCAGGGGCGAATCATATCGAGAGGATGCACTCCCAAGTTCTGACCAATCTGGAAAGCCTGCATGTAACTCTTGATGAGTTGCTGGCGGCTTTGCATCGTAGTCAGGCCGCGCACTTCAATCCGGTGCGGAATGGACAGAAGCATCAAGCGTGAAGGCTGATCCCGTAGAGCCCGGGGACCACCCAGATTGTTGATGACGGCAGAGAGCCGGGGATCTCCAGACTCATCACCAAACTGGAGAACCAGATTGCGAATCATCTCCAGACAATGGGCCATCGGACCTTCTTCCAGACCCCGCGCTAGATTCTGGAAATGCTGCAACCCAGCCTGCGTTTTGTTGTCGATCTCAAACGCACTCGGACGCCCACGCGATGTGGGCTGGCCGTCAATCGTCTCACTGACGAAAGTCGTTTTTGCCACTTGCTGGTCCATAAAGCCCAAGACCGGCCAGATGTGCTGAAGCTGTGATTTGAAATCGAGCTTCTTGATGAAGTCATCCATGCCCCGGTAAATCTTTCCAGGCTCAATGGACTCGTAATCCCCAGGCTCCAGGGCCTTCGTGTCATCAAGGAGAAACGCCGACATCACCGAATACTTGGCGTCATCCAGTGTCAGGTTGAACAGATAGGTCTGCTCCTCCTGCATCTCGGCTGCACTCTCGCACTGACTGCGGCCCCAAACCCGACCAGGGAATGGCATCGGGTTGATCCAGGCATAGCCGTTTTCACCATGCCATCGTGGATTCGGGCCAGCTCGAGCAACGATCTTTTCGTCCACCACATCAACAACCCAATTTTTGCAAATCAGCTTGCCGTCCTGGTCGTGGAGGTTCCCCGTATACTTCGTAACGAGGTGGCGTTTTCTGTTGCTGGAGCGCGTCTCGGTCAGCTCGTATCGCTGCCAGCGGCTCAGGAACTCACTGCGCTGCAAACGAACGCCATCACCAAGCTCTGGCATCGGACGATAAAGACCAGTTGCCACGAGTTCCTGGAGCTTCTCCTGGTCAACCTCGTACTCTTCTACTACCCAAGAATCGTAGAAATCCTTGGAGTACGGATCTGGATAAAGATGCCAAAGCGGAACATGCTCCGCACAAATCTTCCAACGCTTCTCCGGGCCTGCAACGACACGGGGGCGCGTCGTAGGACGGCCCATCATCTGGGCCTGCTGCATCTGCTCGGGAGCGTAAAGCGGCTGCATCTGAACCCTGGGCCGATACGACATGAACGGCTCCAGCGTAATCTTTACTGCCGAACTACAGAGAAGAGTGGCCTCTTCGACGGCGTTTAGAAACTCTGGCTTGAAGTTCGCAATCTCGGCTGAGATCTTGATCCACTTCTTCAGCTCCCGGGCGACTTGGTTCTGGTAATGGTCCCCCTCGCCAACGAGGCTGAAGTAATCCGGCATCGCCATCAACGCCGATTCGTAAAGGCTGCGTGCAGTCTTCACCTTGTTGAAAAGAACCGGGACGACAGTGTTGGCCTGCCATTCCTCCTTCTCCTGGTTTCGACTACGAAGGTGATAAAGATCCTCGAAATAGCGCCACTTGATTTCGAGATGCTTCCTCGCCTTTTCACTCTCGTTTCGACGCTCGATAATCTGCTGCACAACCTCTTCGGTCGTGACATTCCCCACCGCAATCGGGTCAACAATCCCCAGTTCCTCTGGGTTCCCCGACTGCGCCCACATCGGACGAGAAGGATTTGTTAAGGGAAAGACGTTTTGTGTAAGAGCAGGAGCACCCACTACCTAACCCACTGACTGAGGGGTCTGCCGTGGCCCGCAGTAGGGTTGTATTCCTCCATACCCGGATTCAACCCACCGCCTGCCGTGGTCGATGTCGGGTTGTGCATTTCCGCTCTCACAACCTCTCGAATCGTGCTCACCAACCAGTGCGGGGGCGTTCGGTCCTGATCGGCTTGCTCCTCGACTTGGGCTTTCGAGGCGTCTCGCTGGACTGTCAGCTCGCGAATCTTCTCATCTCGTTCTTCAAGAAGGCGGCTCATTCGAGCTTCTACGTCGTTTCGATACTCCGACTGCAACTCAATCAACAATTCCCCGATCAACGGAGACTTGCGGAGTTGTTCCTTCATGTGCTCCTGGACGTCCTGGGCAACTTCCTCGGGCTTGAAGATCGCCTGGACTATAAGCTCCAGCCCCGACGTCTCAGTCGTTTTACTCGATTTGCTCCGATTCGTAGCCTTGCCTGTTGCCGCACGAGGTTTTGATACGGCCTTGGTCTTTGCTGCTGATACGCTCTTACGGGGCCTGCCCGGTTTTCGTCGCTTTGGAGCCCGCACAGCCTTTGGTACGTCAGGCCCGGCTGGCCCGCCAGATAGCGCATCAGGTCGATCCAGTCCTTCCCCTTTTGGCCGTATCTCTTCTTCGCGCTGTCGAGAGGACTGTAGCGGTATCGCTGAGTTGCCCATAATGGTCCTTCTTTCCTGGTTGCAACGGTTTTAGTCAAACAGAGCTTTGGTCGTCCATTCGGTAATGGTTTCAACCAATCGTGCAAAGTTTCATGGAGAGCTTCAACTGACCGTACATAGGTCAGGTCGTATTTTCTAAATTCATCAAACCACGTTCGCTCCTGATCCTTGTTCGACATGAAGGTCAGGCCACGCTGGTCGCAGATTGCTATCTTCGGGCGAGAGGGAAGATTGCCCCGATAACGATGGATGCTCCTGCACATATAGGCAAAGGGGCCATCGGGAATATGCTCGGCCTGGAACCAATTCACATTCCCATCAGGAAGGAAGACAAAATGCCCAAGCCAAATCCCCCTCTTCGTACTGGGATCAATGACCTCTACGACTGGCATGTCGGAGGATATGGGAGTGTCTGGAACTACGTGGGTGTCCTCTCGGACATAGGCAAATTCGAGCCCCGTCCTGGCGAGAAACATACCGTGTTCTCGGGCCGCCCTTTCCTCGGGGGTGAGCGTGGCCAGGTAGGACATGATTCGATCATGTGGAATGTACCCTCCGTTGCAGTCCTTGCAGTTGGAGTGCATATCCACCCGAAAGTAATCGGCCTGTTCAAAGAGGTCGCTAGCCGGGTTTTGCGCGGGTTCAATCAGGTCATCTTCCATCCACTCCTCTTTCAAGGGTGTGGCGGTAACCCAGATTTCACCCTGCCGTTTCATCGTTCCACGCTGGGTGGCGGTAAAGTGGGATTTCTTGGGAGGTTCATCAAATCCAGCAAAATTCCACTGCGGACCCTCCCAGGTCGAGGAATGCTGACTGTAGCTCCAGATCGTGATGGTAGCTCCAGTGACGAGGCGATATTCCTCGACATACCCTTCCTTCCCCATTTTCGTCTTCTCGACCCACTCAGGACGAATGAAGTGCTCGAGCTTGGTGACAAAGGTCTTCTTGACCGCCTTTGCACTCTCTCCAGCCAGAAGAATCTGAATGCCCTTCTTGCTGCCCCGCACGGGTTTCTGCCCGACACTGCCACCAAGGGAGTAGGGCAGGATCCCCAAGGCCAGGGTTAAGACCTTGATGATGAGGCAAAGGGTCTTTCCTACCTGATTTCCAGCAAGAATCAGCTTGATCTGGGCTTCGCTGTCGAACCATTCCTGCTGGTACGGCATCGGCCTCCAGCCAAAGAAATCAACATTTTCTGCTTTTTCGGCTGTCAGATCTTCGTAGGAGATGGATTCCTGAAGAGCACGCAGCTCCTTCTCGATGTTGTCTTCTTTCACCTCGTCCACGATAACCCAGAGTATGGCCGAATTAACAGCCAAGCAGTTACAAGCCGTGCTTTTCGCGACGGACCCCGCTGCCGTAGCCGCTCTGACTCACCACTCCAGGAAGATCGCAGAGATGGCGTTGATTGAGCTTCGCAGAAGGCTCAAGAGATCCAGGGATATGGACACTGGAGAGATCGTAAACATCCTCAAAACCGTGTCTGGCGTCGAAAACAATTACCGGACGACCGGAGTAAAACTCCGAGAATCCTTCGACCAGGGCGCTGTCATCGCTGCGACCGTGGCTAAACTCGCTGAAGCCGAGGCTATTCTCGAAAGAGCCAAGCAAAAGGAGCAGGCGATAGATGCAGAATTTGTGGAGTCCAAACCGAAGACAATTACTGGCCCTGAACAACCCTCAATCGAAACCACTAAAAGACCCAGCTCTGATTAAAACGGAGCTCCTTGGAGACTCCAGCAAGCCCAAGGAGACCTGGGAATACCAAGGCAACTCCATCCTTTCCGTCGATCTGGAAGAGGGTGCTCCGGTCTGGCATTACCAATGTGCGCTGCGCCACCACTCCGATCTGGAATGGGTACGCCTATCCAGTTGGAAGGACTGGATGGATGAATGGTGCGACAAGCAGCTAAATCTCTGCATTCCTGAGTTCTCAGAGCGAGTAAAAAACTCTGAAATCTACTCGGATCCCTCTACGTTTTCGCAGCATGTGAGAGCGAAGCTGAAACAGCCAGAGATTCAAAAGCTGAAACCCGTTCTCGACGGATCACAATGGGACGTCTCGAGGTATCTCCTATGAAACGACCTCCAGGAGCAGAAGATCCCCAAGTCTATGAATGCCAAGATCTGGCAGACTTGAAGCAGGACGAACTCCGAGAAGAGATGAAAAAGTGCATGGCCATGGTCAAATCTGCACAGCGGGTCTCTTCTCAGTCTTGGTGGGCATTCAGGTATGACGAATGCCTGAAAAGGCTCGTTAAGCTGGTTTAGCTTTTCAAATACCCAAAACGAGGCATAGTAATGAAACACCCAATAGTGGGCACCCTCCCACGGAGAACCCCGCTCCTAACCCTCTCAGGAGGAGTGGGGCTCTCTGGGTGCACCGCCTTCATCGCCCGCAAGCATTGCGAACAGGTAATGAGCGGAGCCGACAGCACGCAACTTTCAGAATGTATCGGCAAGCGTGTTGAAACCTACAACGGCTGGATTCACTGGTTTGGAGATCTATTCCTTGGCGCGTTCCAGGCGATCACGGCAGTCTTCTCCTGAAAAAGAAAACGGAACCAGCCCCCTCAGACTGGTCCCGCCTCCCGGAGAATCCATTGAGGTAACCCCGAAGGGTAAGGCATCCGCCCAAGACGCCACTCAAATCGGATCGAAGCCCAGGGTAACCAGATATGCCCCGAGTTGGAAAGGGCTAACTCGGGATGAATTTGCCATTCAGCTATTCGAGCGTCACGTCAGGCGAGAAGCCCGGAAGAAATTCCGCATAGGAGAGTGCCTGTATTGTGACGCCAGACCCTCAATACAGGACGGAAGGCTCGAAACCGTCCTGTGGGTATGTCCTCAGTGCTCAACAGCCACTTCATCGCCCTGACAGCATGATCTAGTCTAGTACTTTTTGCGGTAGTCGGCGCGCTTGCGAGCAGCTGTCACTCGCTTCTTGTGTCTCAGCTGTGAACCGGCAGTAGCGCGAGAACCCTTCTTCGTCGTATCCCGCATGAGCTGTTTTTGGTATTCCAGACTGTGATACGCGTCCCCGGTCAGAAGCTCCTTCTCCGCTCCTTTCCGCACCCTACTCGATACTTTATTCAATTCGGTTTTCCGCACTTTGCGTTGCTGTTTACGCTTACGTGCTTTCCGGCCCGTCTCTTTTTCTATTTTGCGGGCTCTGGATTTTTCAACTGCACCCTTCGGATCTTTGCGTTGAGCAGCTGTTCGCTTTCGGTAGTTTCTGGTCCATCCTCGCTCAGATTCACGCCATTCCCTTACAGCAGGCATTGAGGAATCACGTTCCCCTGCCTTCAAAATATCGCGCTTTTTACGAATATCCGCTTTGCGGTCGGCGCGTTGGGACATGCTGCGACCAGCTTTTTTTATAGGACCACGCTTTGTCTTACGCCGACGAGCGCCTTCAATATCTTTCGCTGTGGTCGTTGTCTTCTTTGCCGCTCGCTTTTTCTTGGTCCGAAGTTTGGCTTTGGTGGCCTGGACACGCCCCTTCGTTGGCTTCTTAGCTTTCTGAGTTGCTTTCTTGGCGGCTAGGGTCTTGTAGATCTTCTTCGCGACGCCTTTTGCATAGCCTGGCATTGGGAAACTACCTCCTTTTTGGCTGCTTTTGAGCGGATTGCGACTTGATGCGTGTAAAGCGGGGGCTCTCTTTCAGGGCTTTTAGGGCGGATCTGGCTTTCAAATTCGCCTTTTTGCCCTTAATCACCTTCTTCTTCCGCCTTTTGGGCTGGGAAACAGGGCCGATCATTTTGTCCAATTCCTCATCCGGCCAACACGGTTGGTACGTTTGCGCTTCCGCTGGGCTTTGGCCGCTTCACGCTTCTGTGCGGCTGTCTTTTTGTTTCCCTGTTCCAGTTGGATTTCCCTTTTGCGAGCCGCCCGAGCCGCTGCCCGCTCCGCTGCGCGGGGGCTTCCACTTTCGTAGGGGTCAGATCGAAACTGGTATCGGCGTTTCGACTTAGCTGTGGCCTTTTTCGCAGCCTGAGCATCCTGGGTGGCCTTTTTGATATTGATCTTCTTCTTGGCCGCAGCCGCACGGCGTGCCTCCAGGCGTTGCTTGGTTAGAGCCGCCCGGTTCTTGTCTTTCCGAAGATTCTCGGCCTTTTCCTCTCGTGCAGCCTTGTTCTTCGCCCTGGTCGCCTTCCCCTTGGCTGTCGCACGAGCTTTCCGAGCTGGGCTACCCGGGTATTCCCTCAACATCATGAGGTCATCACGGCTGATCTTGGGCTGGCCCACCGAGCTCGAGGAGATGAGGCCAGATCCAGACTTCTTTTTGGAGCTAGAAGCCTTCTTTTTTGCGCTTGGAACGTACGTCTTAGCTGGATTTTGCTTCCGGGACGGCGAAGCCTTCTGGGGATGAGTCCTCAAATCCCATTTGGAAGACTTTTTCCTGGATTGAGTCTTCTTCCTTGAAGGCTTCTTGCGCCTGGCAACACGCTTCCGCGCGTCAGATAGGGCATCTTCGGTCTTGTAGCGGCGCTTTTTAGAAGCTGCCTTTTTCTTCCCTGAAGCAGCTTTTCTGACCACACGGCCTAGGATCTTCCTTCCAGCTCCCATTGCTCCAATCTCCTATTGCCCTAGTTTCTCGTCATCTTTTTCCGGGGATACCGGGGTTTTCTAAGTCGCGACTTCATTGCCTTTGCTCTCTTCCGCACTTTCTTGCGAGCTTTAGTCAATTTGTCTTTCTCCTTCCGCACCGCTTGCACAGTATTGGAAGAGAACTCGTCCAGCCTGGCTTTCATGAGGTTCTTGTCGGCTTTACTGCGCCATTTGGAACCAGCCCATTTACCTCGATTTTTTTGAAGATCCTTTTTTTCCTTACGAACCCTACTTCTGACCGTGTTCTTAAAGCGCGTCAGGTTTGCCCTTTTGAATCTTAGGGTTTGATCGCCAACTGAAGAAACAGAGCCAAGAGATCCAGGGCCGCCCCCAGATTTATTGGTGCCCGGGATCAGATTCAGCTTGCGGAGATACGCCTGCTTGCGAAGATCGGAACGCAGGTTCGCCTCGTCCAGCTTGTCAAGCTTCCTGGGATTCGCAGTGAGAGGCTTCCCGGGCTGCTTTCCCCGAGATCCCAGGGATCGTCCCTTGGCGCGTTTCCGAGCCGACATGCGATCCTTCACCGCCTGGAGGCCTGCCTTCCTTCGGCGACTTCCTGCGACAGTGTTGCCCACCCCGGCACTCTTCACCTGCTCCCGGAGCTTGGCACGCTGACCTGATCTAGGCTTCCGGGAAGAAGTTTTCTTCTTGGTCTTCGTCTTGGTCTTTTTCCCGGTGAGCTTCTTGGCCAGCTTGCTCAGGATTTTGCGCTTTGCACCCATGGTCACCCCACGTCAGTTACGTCTTAACGTAAACAGCTATCACGTAGAGCGGACACACTCAAAACAGACCCCACTTTCCATGCCTTCTATATTTTCGTGAAGGGGAGGTACGTAGAAAGAGAAACTGGAGTCCCAATACAAACGTGACTCTGAGATTTTCGGAATAGGGTCCCCTGAGTAATCAGTCCATCGACCCTGATGGGAAACCGAAGACAGGGCTTCCTACGTTACGAGAAGAGTCTTCATAACGAACGTTGTCTCTACCCACGGGAGGGAGTGCCACTGGAGTGGAGACTACTCCACCCCAGAGTCGGAAGAGGAGAGAGACTTGCCGACGGCCCAGGACCAGCCGTAAACCCCCACCCTCCTGCGAGACCGTGGCTTCCGCTCAAGGAGTTCTAGCGTGCCGATCCCGTCGCTGCCCCAGCCTCTCCACCCGGAAGCCCTGCGCCACCCTGCGAGCTTCCGAGTTGCCCGGATCACCGACCATCCCCAGGCCACACACGCCACCTCCACCCATCAGGGTCGCTGGACCCGACGGACCGGGGCATGCCATCATCCTCCCGCACTTCGGATTGAACCACTTGCGCGCCCGCATGAACCCCGCTGGTGACAGGCCGCAGCACTGACACGCACCACCTCGCTGCCCAGCCCCTGGCACCCGCCACACAACCCGCCCTCGGAGGAAGGTCTCGTCACCAATGCCATCATCGACCCTGCGTCTCGTCACAGTCCCCGCATCCGACATTTACGAGCCTCGTGAGGCCCAGTTCACGCTGTCTCGTCACGACTCAATCGTCGGTTCCATGGAGCACGAGGGTAAGTTCGTCCTGACCGTCGAGCGCGCCGTCCTGCCCCGGCCCGCCGTTGACCCCCTTCGTCGCTTTCGAGTTGCGATCAACACTGCGGAGTTGTGCCCTGGAGAATCGCTCGTGGCCCAGGCTTCGATGGGACGCCATGTCGTATTCCTTCTTGAGCTTCCCATCTCTTGATTCGCCTAAGACCATCAGGGGCACACAGGGTCAGTTTGAAGGGAAATCGGAACCTCCATTTCCCTAGGGCTGTGTCGTTTTCGTCATGTTCGTGCCGCTGCGGCGAACGTTCCGTGCCAAATAACCCTGTCACGCCGTGTGCGCCCGCCAAAGTACGGCGGGTGGGCACACGACGCGCCAGGAACGATTTGTCACGCAACCTTCGCCGGTCGGCACCGCTTCGCGCATGACGAAAACGACACAACCCAAGGGAAATTGGAGAACCCGATTTCCCTTCAACCTGGCCCTGTGGAGGGTCATTAGGAGAATCAAGAGATGGGACACTCAAAAAGGGCCACGAATGTGGTCTCCCCGAAGACCGGGGCCAAGATCGGTCTCCAGGTCACCACCCCGCAGTGGGGATCCCCCGTAGGCGACGAATGGTTCAACAACGAACCAGGTCAGAACGCCGCACTCGACGGTCGGGACGACTTTCCCAAGGCCCCATGGCACCGTCGCTTGAATCGTGACGAGCCAACGTGCCCTGGGTCTCACAAGGAACTCGAAAACGGCTCCTGCGCGGAATGTGGCGAAGACGCCGGCTCGATGATGGCCTTGATGCCGAAACATTTCTCCGGGGGTGGGTTCTGCGCCGGCTCCCAGGTTCCGGTCAGCGAGGACGGCACGTGCCAGCACTGCAACCTGCCCCCAGCGGCGTTCATGCGGCCCCACAAGCGGTTCAATCCGAAATACGGGAGCCTGACGACCTGCCCCGGATCCGGTCGAGTCCAGCACCCCACGCTGAGTGGATGCACCGTGTGCGGTCTGGGAATGTTCGATGACCCGGACAACCCGGAAACCCGCAGAGTGACACAGGGCTTCCAGATGGAAAGGATGGGTCAGCAAGGAATCGCCACGAAGAACTCCTAAGAACGGAACCCCCGCTCTCGCAAGAGGGTGGGGGTTTTCGTTTGTCCTGGCCCTCAGTGGGTTGGAGCAGCCAGGAGAGTACGGTCGGGCCCGGGTCGCTCACAGTGGCACCGCCGTTTCAACCCAGCCCACAAAGGAGAATCCATGACCGAATCGCACATGTTCCAGCACATGATGAACCTAGCCACTAAGCCCCGAGATGTGTCCGGCCGTTGGTATTTCTGGCCCACATGTGGTCGCAAAGACTTCACCTGGGTCAAGGAGCTCCACCTCCGTAGCTCGCCCAAATACCGTCGGCTTATCCTGACGCACTTGCAGCGTTACCTGGACGACGACGAGGCGTGGCAGATGTTCCTCACCTCCCTCGACGGCATTCGGATGCTTCAGTACCACGAGACCCGCCCGCTTGGTCCCGTACCCCCGATCCTGGCCGTGACTCGCACCACCTGGCACCGAGGTCACGACATGGCCGACATGATTACGCCGGGCTCGACTCCGAGCGCCAAAATCTGGCAGCTCATGTACCAGGCTGACCGCCGAAGCATCGACACCACAGACACAATGTGCGCTGTCAAGAGGCTGGACCGGTAATTCTCCTTGCCGGTTGGATCGCAGGTTCCACACCTCGTAGCCATGCGAGGACGCCTGCTTTCCTCTCTCCGGGGCTCCGAGCCTCTACCTACCCCAAGGTAGGGGCTCCCCCCGGAGAGCCTCGTAGAAGCCAAATGTGGGGCTTCTAGGGGGATGTCTCCGCCGTCTCCCGCATTTCCCCCGGAGTGATCCGGGTCACCTGGCAATTCCGTCGGGTCAAACAGGGCTTGTGCCCAGAGAGAGAATCCATGTCCACATCCACCACGAATGCCACGAACTACAACTCCCGTGACTTCGACCAGAAGGACTGGGAAGCATTTGAGCTGGCCTGTCAGCACATCCGTCCCCACATCGGTGTGCCCAACTGCCCGTATAAGCCCGGGACCAAGCAGTTCCAGGCCTATAACCGGGGGATCAACTTCGTCACCGAACGCTTCGATGCCCTGATCCACCGTTGTTACATCGAGCGCCAGATCAAGAAGGCAGCAGGCAAACGTCGCGCGGCAGCAGAACGCGCAGCCCAACAGAGTGCAGCAGGGGCGGCGGTAGAGGAGGCGTAAGGAGCTGCACCGAGGATAGGCCCGCCTTCGACCTGGAGGTGGGCCTATCTCTCACCCCTCATCAACCCATTCTGAAAGGTGACAAATGCAAGAGTGGATTCACCCCCCACCTCTGCCAAGCGAAGATAAATACGGGGATCACAACCTCACTCCCGACGACCTTCGGGACCACCCCTTCATGGGCCGTATCGTGCGCGTGAAGGGAACATCCAGTCCCGATTTCATCTGGCTATGTCGCCGGATGCGTTGGTCCAAAACGGCACCTCGTGTGGCCGAAGTCCAATACCCCACACGACAGTGCCCTAGACAATGGTGGGACGAGCCCACTTTGGAGGTTTATACCGGTGAATGTTGAAGCATTGAAGGCTGTGAGAGAGGAACTGCAAAAGCTCTCCATTCACGACGCATCTACCAGGCCGTCGTTCAACCTTGCCCAATGGGCGAAAATCTTTGGCCCGGAAGACCTGAAACTGGACAAGAACCCGCTCCCTGAAAATCTATGCGGCTCTACGGCCTGTGCGATTGGAACAGCCATGCTCTCCGACCATCCGGCGCTGAAAGAACTGGAACCCGGTTGGGATTTCGTGCGCGGGTACATCTACAACAGCGACTCGAAGAAAAACGAAAGACGTCCAGCCTCTGACTACTGGCGCTTGATCCCCCAATACAAAGGGGAAGAACACTGGGGAGCTGTTTGCGCTTTCTTCCAGATCACACCACGTCAGGCCTTGTACGTTTTCGACAACGATGGGTATGACCGCATGATCTACAACGAGGACCACGGTGGTATTCATTACCGCCTGGCTCATTCATTCCACAGCAGGCCAGTTCCGATTGCTGTGGTGATTGACCACCTGGACTTCCTCCTCGAATACCAGAATGCACCCCTCTCGTTTACCGAGTTCTTCCACTGTCGGTATGACCCAGACGACTTCGGGTTCTACCACTCTCGGTTCGACAATAATTACGACTGGATGGATTTAGTCCCGTCAATAAACGAGAAAGAGAACCCCTAGCCTTGACCCCGTGACCGCAGAATAGGAACATGTCTGCGTGAAACCAACGCCAGTTATCATTGGCAACATATCCGTCGAGGTGGATGCGGACACCGGACGGGTCATCGAACCAGAGATATTTGCAGGCGAACCCCTCAGAACGGTCTGGGTCTATTACCGCATGACCCAAGGTCAGACCGAACCCTGCGAAGACCATGCCCCCTGTCAGTTGCTCGCTGTCGGGGAAGAAGATCGGAGAGTCCTAAATTGGAGACACGAAGGGATTGGCACGAGGATCCATCTACGCCGAACGTTGGAAGATCAGCCAAGGTACTGGACCGAACTTACAAGCCTGCACTGAACGCCCACGTCGTCGATGCAATCGTAGCCATGCAGGATTACCTGGGCTACCTAATGCGCGAGCTCGTGACTGGCCACCTGGACGCTGCACTTGCTGAAGCCGACCAGATCATGAGCCAGGGAGTCCACCTCTACCAAGTCGTCAAGACTACGGTGGACAAGTCAGACGAGCGGGCGGCCGACATCCTCCGTTGCAACAACATCAACGTGAGAGACGTCACCCCATGACGCATACAGACCTGCGTTATCCCGTCACAGCCTGGATCCTCGTGAGAGACCAGGGCATGTGGAAGTACGAGGACCGTGCCATCTACGGCATGACTGTCGAATCAGATGACGTTCTCAATGAACACTCTGAGTTCGCCGAATACGGGGCGTATCAGCCTACCTCTGCTGTCCTCGTCCATGGAGTAGGACCCAGGCGATACACCCTGATGTGGCTTCAGGTTGGTCGCCAAGCGTTCCTGACTGAAACAGGAGCGAATGCCGCTGCCAGATGGCGGAACAAGAAGGAGAGGGAAGAATGACAAAAGGAGAATGGTTGGTGATGCGTGCTCTATTTGCAGCAGTCCTGGGGTATCTCAAGTGGATTGCCTGTCGCTTGTCTGAATCCGGGCAAGGCACAGGCATCTCTCTTCAGTCCCTGAACCAGCTTGAGGTTCTCAATAACGAGAGCACAACGCTGATCGAACTGACTGAGGAAATGGAGGTTACGGATGTCGAAGCCTAAGAACGAACTGGCATCGACCACGCAAAACTTCCTGGTTTCTGACGAGTACAAACCTGAGCTTGTCGTAGAAAGGGGGGTCCAGATTGCTCAGGTACTCACGGATCTGATCGCCAGGAGCAAGCTCTACCACCGGATCCCCAAGATCAAAGGCTTGTATGTCAGTACCGAGGGCTGGCAGGCGACATGCAGCATGATGCGTGTCTTCCCTCGAGAAGTTTGCAACGACCTGGTGCTCGAGGCCAAGTACGATGAAGCGGGAAAGCAGCTCCACGGCGTAGCTTACGATGCGACCGTAGAGCTTACCCGCCCCGATGGGTTCGTAGTCAGTCGGGCCAGTGCTCGCTGCGGTGGTCCCGATGATCGCCCGTGGGACAAGCGCAGTGCTCAAGCCATCAAGTCCATGGCTGGTACTCGGGCATTCAACAAGGCAGCTCGCCTGGTCTTCGGATGGATTGTGAAGGCCAAGCCTGGACACACTGAAGAGGGAGAAGAGATCTCCTTTGAGGCTACTCCAGGTGAAGAGATGGAAGCTGCCATGAAGAATGATGACAGGCATATCCGGCAGACCACCACCATCCCGCCAGCTCCGGGAGGAGACGAGCCCGGCCGGATTACAAAGAGCCAGCTACTCGCTCTCAAGACCCTGACTGAAGGCTGGCACAAACAAGACACACTCCAAGCCCGGAAGAACGCAGGCCTGCCTGAGTCGGGAGAGTTGAGCCAGGAGGATGCATCCAAGCTGATCGGCTCAATCATCAAAGGGATCAAGCAATGAACGATCTTTTCTACGCAGCTCTAGCTGGAGCTCTGGCAGCAGCCCTTCTCATAGGGATCGCACTTACATGAGGATCTTCGGAGGCCGGGTAGATGTCATTGCCCAGGGGAAGAAGCTCACGGTACTCGACATCAAGACCGGAGCAGAAGCCGACTGGCATCGAACGCAGCTCGAAACCTACGCTCGCCTACTTGAAAATGAGATGAAGCGAGTGGGGAAGAAGGTTCGTTTCCCTTCCCTGGCTGCCGTGTACCTCTCCATCAACGAGGATCAATCGTACATTCGCTGGCACAAAAGAATCCCCAACGAAGAATACGATGCGATCCTGGCCAAACTGCCGGTCGAATACGAAGTCAGCATCGAAGAACCATTCGAGGACTACCAGCTTCTATTCGAGCCAGATGGACACACCTACTACCTCAAGAAGAAGCAGACCCTGACCAGGATACCGGGAGTCAGTGAGTTCCTGGAAGCTACGGGGCAGAAGAGGAAGTACAAAAACACAGGAACTGAAAGCCCATTCGCCACCTTCGGGACTGGCATCCATGAATGGGTCGAAGCCGCTCACCGGGGCGAGGATGTACTGAACGCCCTGAAGAATCTGGATGACAAAGAAGCTGCCGATGTCATCGAGAGGTACCTATTCACATGGCAGCAAATCCTACAGCGGCAGGAGTTGGCGATCATTGCCAACGAACGCGCGGTCTGGGGGCAGCTCTAAGAAAGGGGCATGATATGAACAGCTTCACCGTACAAGGACGTTTCGGGAAAGACCCTGAGCCCAAGCGGAACAAGAATGACAAGACCTATGTGTCGTTCTCCATCGCCGAGAAGCAGAAGGTAATGAAGCAGGGCAAGTGGGAGGAGGAGACCTACTGGTGGAACTGCATGGCCTGGGGGAAGATGGCCGAAACCCTCTGCAAGTTCTTCGTCAAGGGCAAGCCCATCATCGTGACGGGTAAGCTCCGGCAGTGGGACAGCGAGGGCACCACTCGTGTCGCCATGGATGTCAACGACTGGACCTTCGTTGAGAAGGACAGCACGACGAATGCAGACCGCAAAGGGGATAGTGACATTCCCTTCTCGGTACCTGGCGACGACGACCTGGACTTCTCCTAAATGTCAGAGGCGCAGAAGTTGGTGGACGGGCTTCCTCCTGAGATCCAGGAGGAGGCCCAGCGCCTTGGCGAGCTACAAAACGAGCTGATGAATAATCTCCGCTATCGTGCGGTGAACATGCTCCAAGCCGTCGAGGCCATTCAACAGGTCAACTACCCTCGTGCCAGTATCCTGCTTCTACAGAGCGGGACGGAAACCGAGGCCAAAATCGTACATGATTTCTATGAACAGCACGGAGAAACCATCATCTCTCTCGGGGAAAAAGTGCAGAAGATCCTGAAGCAAAGCCCGGAAGAGTTTGACAACAAGGTCACCAAGGCCAGGGTAGCCGACATCGAACAGGCCTTGAGGAAGTTCAAGTAGATGCCAGGAGAAGGAAAGAAGTCCCGTCGCTCTGGGGACAGCTACGAAAGGGAAGTCGTAGAATGGTTGAAGAAGCTCGGCCTGAGTAAGACCAAGCGGGTTCCGATGTCAGGAGCCATTCAGTCCTACCCGGACGACATCGTGACCGAGATCCCAGGGATGGGAAACGAAACTCGGATCGAGTGTAAGTTCCGCAGCAAGACCACAGATAAAACCAGAATGCTGCGGCTACACCTGGGCGATGCTGATCTGCTGTTCACTCGACGGAAGAACGTCGACAAAGATCATTGGGTTTTCTGCCGGGGAATTTTCCTCGAGAAACTTCTTCGTATCCTTCTCGCACAAAACGCTGCACTCAATGCCAGCAACGATGCCCAGGGAATCGCCGTGGACAATCTCGACGATCTCCTTGCTCGTATTGGAAAGGCTCTGTCTTAGAACCGCACACTAAGTCAGAGCTCAGGGGGGCAGGGCGAAACTTCCCTCTCGTCCTGCTCCCCGCCCCACCCCTCGGAGGATTTATGTCACGCATGAAGCAAATCACAGTTCTGCCTGACGACATGGAGAAGGGAAAACCCTTCGACTGTAGTCACTGCGCCCTTGCTCTCGCCGTTCGACGAGCATTCCAAGTAAAAGACCCACGTCAAGTTGCGGTCTGTCACGAAGCCATCCTGCTCAAAGCAGGCACCAAGTATGACAAGGGAGAGCTTGGGTACACTCACTTGATCTATCTACCCACGAAAGTACGAGGCTGGGTTCGGAACTTTGATCGCTATTACTGGGAACGCGAAGAGCACCCCGTGTACTGGGAAGACGGCTTTCGTTTCACTGGCGAAATCCAGAAAGCTCCTATCCGCCTCAATCTGACAGCTCAAACCAGCCAGGATCGAGCCGATCAGATCGCCGAGATCCAGAACACGATTGAAATCCTAGGAGATAAACTCCAGTGAAACAGACACACGAAGACCCGGAACTCTGGAGGAGGCTGACAAGGTTCGTGGACCAGGAGGTGATCCTCAATGTGAGTACCTTCGTTGAGATGATTGATCTAGAGGATGAAGAAGAACTGTTCTACGAGCTTCACCCAAAGGAAGTACTCGAGCATTGGGTCGTATCCTCCATGCTCGGCCAGAAGCTCCGAAACCTGGGGGAAGTGGTGGTAGACGTAGGCTGGCACAATGTGTGGTGCCGCACCTGCTCTGGTCAAGCCATCGCACTCGACAGTTGTATCGACCAGGCTTTCCGTGAGTTGATTCTCGGGGATGATGTCGAGCACGACCCTGAAGGAGACTGGGATGATTAACTACCGACAGTTCAAACAATACGCAGTGCGGCCCATCACCAAGCACTTCCCGACACCAGTCAAGGCAGAGCAATGCCTCATGGCCTTCGCTGCCCATGAGAGTTTGGGCGGTACTTACATGCAACAAATCAGAGGCCCGGCCATGGGTCCGTATCAGATGGAACCACCCACCAAGAACCTAGTCGACAGATGGGTGCGTCTCTCTCAACCCGATGCCACCAAGGCACCGTTCATCTGGGCAAGGGGAACGTACCACAATGCCCCACTGGACGAACTACGCACCGACCTCAAGTGCGCCACTTGGTACGCACGCCTTCTCCTCCTGGCCGACCCCCACCCGCTACCTAAACTGGAAGACTGGGACGCAGTGTACGAAACCTACCTCCGGGTCTGGCGTCCTGGAAAACCCCCTACCAAGGCACAGTTCAAACAAGCCCACGTTCGCTGGATGCGAGCATAAAGAGAGAACCATGAGCGCCCGACGGAACCTCATCCTCATGCGGCATTTCCCTCGAGCTATTGCTGCCGTCACTCAAGGCATGAAGGACGGAGCAGATACCCACGAAGCAGATGAGGCATGGAAGCAGCTCGATGTTTCCGATCTCATCACCCACCTGAGTGGGCATTACGTTCAGTTCCTGCAAGGGAACAAGGATGAAGACCACCTACGCAACATGATCTGTCGTGCTCTCATGGTCCTGGAGATGAGAGAAAAGCATGATCGAAGTACATCTGAGCAAGATCGAGATGAGTCTGGCTCAAGCCGTCGGCCGAGCTAGACACAACCAGGCCACCAAGGATGGCTGCCAAAACGCCCATGGCTGTCCAGAGGAAGGTGGCAAAAACAAGAATATCATCGGAGCCCTGGGAGAAATGGCCGCTTGTAAAGCCGCCAATATCTACTGGGAGCCCCGGATGCGGCAATACTCCACCAACCAGCCGGACATCGGACAACGAACAGAAGTCCGCACCCGCACCCGGCACCACTACGATCTTCTCGTAAGGAAGTCCGACCGGGAAGATCGCCTCTATCTGCTGGTCACCAACGATCCCGACACGAGAGAGAACCTCTTCCTGGTCCAAGGGATCGCAGATGGGAGAGCCTGCCGTCAGGAAAAGTGGCTCAAGGAATATGGAGGCAGGGAAGAGGCCTACTTCATTCCCAAACGCAACCTCGTATGCCTGGACAAATGGCCTGGTTTGCGGCTTTAGCTGTAATTCTCTTCATAGGAATATGGTATTCCGGTATCTGGTTACGGAAATGGATCAATGAAGGAACTCACAGTCATACTCGTTGCCGCCGCTCTAGCCACAATGATGTCTATTGCTGCTCGGTCAGACAGAGCTGTCGCCATGGAAAACCAACGCACCTTCGAATTGTCCATGCAAAACCAGCCCAACGGAATGATGGCTAAAACCCTGGTGGTGGATGGGGTCCACTGCAACTACGGCATCCTGATCTTTCGAGACGGAGAGATCACTGGAGGCTGCATCCAATGAGGACTCCATGGAAAACCATACGACACAGTATCTCCTGGTCTTGGCCGAGAGTCTGTTTGCCATCACACTAAGCGCAGCCTCTCTCTTCTTTTTCTTTACCAAGAGGGAATGGACCAGAATTACTACCAATCTTCACGACTTACGGAATACCATGACGGGTATCCATCTGACCCTGCGTGAAGTTACAACCCTGGCTACCTCAATCTCCACTCGCATGGACGAACTGGAGAAAGAGAACAAAGAAAACAGTAAGGCCGTCGCTCGTATCGAAGGCGCACTTCGACAGACGGACAGCTAGGAGCAGGGTCAATGGAACCAAATCCGAGAAACGGAAATCCCTTTTCTCCCGACACGTCCGACTACGACCCGACTGCTGGCCAAATGAAGCCAGATCAAATGTGGGCCGACTTGTTCTGGGCGGGGGATCAACGAGAAAAGCCTGCCAAACTGGCGATGTTTGCTCAGGCTCAAGGCATCCCACTACAACCCACAGTAGAGCCCGCTATTAAAAACGCACTGTCGGTCTTCTATTCAGAAGACAAGGATGAATACGACAAAGACATCAACCCCCAGGTACTGACCCCCTTGCTCGCTGCTACGGCCAAAGTGGAATCAAGAGGGGGGCACCCCAACTGGCTGATCCAGCGCAGTGACAAGACTTCCACTGGAACCGGACCAGCTCGAGGGATCTGGCAAGTCGAACCGGCAACAGCTCGCAGCATCACCAAGACTTCCGGGCTCATCGGGCCTCAAGCATTAAAGCTCCTTGGCAAAACAAAGAAGCAGCTCGTCGAGCTCGACGACGCCGGGTGGCAAGACCTCCTCCTGGACCATGACAACAACGCTGTCTTCGCCATTGCCAAATACCTTCAGGCCGCCGATACCAAAGACAGCCTGCATTTCCTTCAGAAGAAAAAGCCCTCGAGCAAGAACCTCTACGATCCCGGAGCTTGAGCCGCCATGCCTACTTCAGAGTGGAAATACCCCAAGATCCAAAACATCCTTGGGGATCCCCACCAGAAGATCCTCTTAGAAGACTACTTCATCATGGGGTATTCGATCCCGGCGGGCTTCATCTTCGACGGAGCCTCGATCCCCGGAGTCGCCAAGTGGTACGTCGATGACGACGACCACCTGCTACCCGCCGCCCTGGTGCACGACTACCTCTACGTAAATCAGCCCTGCACCCGGAAAGAAGCAGATCACATCTTCTGGGAAATCATGATCTATACTGGAGTACGAAGAAGCCAGGCCTACGTCTGCTGGCTCGCAGTAAGAATAGGGGGGTGGCGTCCCTGGAACAGGAGGAAAGATCAGTGAACAGCGTGAAAAAGAAAAAGCATTACTGCTCGTCGGACAGCGGCTCGCTTATCGCAAGCCCGAGTAAGAAGTCCGCCCTCAAAGGCGGTCGCTAATCGTCAAGGATTGCGTCCTGTAGTGCTCTTACCGTTCCCGAAGTAGGGCTCGGTAGGAGCGCCGCAGTCACGCTGTGGGGTGCCAGGACTCGAGCCATGTTCAGCCCACCCTTCAGCACCTGATTCAATCCTGACTGTACGTTCTCGGGCCTGTCATTCCATAGCCCTCTTGCGATCTGCCCTGTACCAACGACACCCCGCCCCGCCGTATCCCAGGCCACGCCTACTGCCGGAATACGCCCGACAAACGTATCCATCTCTCGAGTATCCCCAGCCAAAGCATTCACAAAAACGCTGGCCATATCAGCGTAGACACCCATCTGCATTCCAGCGGTATCCTTCGCCCCGTATGCCGCCAGATACCAGATCCAATCTTCAGCTTCCCAACCTTCGGTGTTCTTATCCAAGACCGTCCGAAGAGCTCGGCCCGCCGTCTGGGGAGCAAAGCCCATCATAGTTGCACGGCCAAACCTCTTGACCCCCAGCATGGCCAGGTCTCGACCCTGATCCCTCATCTCCTTGTTCCCAGTCTGGCGGCCTATGTTAGCCATCTGCTTGCCATGTCGAATCGGTCCAATGATGTCCTCGTAGAAACGACCAGCTGCATTCAAGCTGAAGTTCCTGAACTGAAGGACCATGGAAGAAGCGGGGTTCCCCATGATGGGGGGACGTGTGGTGGTTGTGAACAAGTGCATCTGACGACGGATCAGATTGTCGACTCCCTCACGCAGAAGCTCTTGCTGCTCCTCGGTGGATCCATCTCCAATCTTACGCAGCTTCCGCCACGCATCCATGTCCGAGACCTCAAGGCTGAAGGCCTCCGAGGCCTCCCAGAGTTGAGCCGCCGTCGGGTTGTCTCCTGCCTCTCGTGCCATGCGGAGGAGCTTTCCCGTGAGAGGTTCAATAGCAAACCGACGAGCACCCCGATCTGCCTTTCGTGCCATCATAGCCGTGACCTGGTGCTTTTCGTGAGAACTCAGGCCCTCTGCGATCTGGTCCTGGACACTACCCATGCTCCGCGCCCACTGCTCCTTGAGACCGAAGCGCTTGTGGTACTTTCTCCCCTGAGTCAAATCGCTGATCCGGGAGAAACCAAACACATTCATGGCCTCGGTAAGCTGTGGGATTGCGTTGCGAGGAAGGTAGACACGCGACGCCATATCCTTGAGCACCGCCATTGTCCCGCGCATTTCTGTGTCTTGTTCGGCGTCGTAGAAATCGGACATGACCTCACGAAGCATGTTCGACTGACCTAGATCCCCCTTGCGCTGGGTGTGTTCAAAGAAAGCCTTGAGCCAGCCATGCACGTAGGCGTGCTGACCACGCATTGTGATCTGACCCAAGGAATCAGACACATGCCCACCCAGGTTCAGACCCTGGGCAAGAGTATGGGCGTGCTGGATCTTCTGCCTGCTCAGTAGTCGCTTGAAATCCTTGATGAGATATTCATCGGGAATCGGATTAACTCGACCAAACATGTGGGCAAACCCACGGGAAACGTCGTGCTGCATTGAGCCCGGGAACTTCTTCGCGAGCTCGTCCTCCATCCCCTTTGCCTTCTTGGGGTCTACATATTGGGCTGCGTAACGCCCAACTTTCCCCTTCTCCCACTTCGGCATCATGGGCTCGAGGAACGAATCACCCTTGCCCATGGCTTTGTGGAGAGCGTCCATCCCCTTACCTTCGTGAAGAACCAAGATGTTCTCCAGGTCGGCCTGCTGGAAGATCTCTGTCTGAAGTTTCCAGTATCGGGTCAGCAATTTGTAATCGACTTCGGTCAGAGGCCCTACTGACAAGTCCCCAATCGCGTAATCATAGAACCGATCTTGGAATCCCTTGGACCCATGGGTTCCGATCTGATTGATGAGAGCTTGGTACGTCTGCTCCACGGCAACACTGTCGACCCCGACAGCTTCCAGTACCTTGGAGATCAGCTTGTCGGTGTCCGTCGCATCTTGACCACGGAACATTGCGTTCGGACGTTTGAACTTGAACATCCGACTCTGGACCATCTGCGCCGCCGTCTTTACGAAATCCCAGCCGCTATTGGGAAGCTCTTCCCGATCCGTCAGGAGCTGACGCTTGCCCGTCTCTTCTCGTGCCAGCTTCGCAAACTTCTCCTGGAGGACACCGCCCCGATCTACAAAGCCTTCGTATCGAGTCTTCTCGTCTGGAGACAACAAGCCCATCTTGCGAGCGTGCTCTCGGAGCTCGTTGGGCGAACTCAGCCACTCAGCTTCAGACCGATCACTTAGCCACTTCCGGGCATACTCATCCCTGCGAAGTTTCTTCTGGGCTACAGCCCGACCCCGCCCGGCAATAATCTCTTTCACCGTGGCCGTCTGCCCCAGCGGCCCCTGCATCAAAGCTCTCAAACGGCCCTCGCGTTGCTGCGGAGTCTGGGTGAAATTCCTCTCCAGGGATTGGTACGGATCTCGAATATCGAGATCCTCTCCACTCACCGCAGGTTGAGGCTGGTCTTCCAACCAGCGGACGAAAGCCGAACCGCTTTCCCCTCTGCCGTGCCTGTACCGGCGAACGCCAGCACCCACCGCCTTCCCTGCCAAACCAAGACCGCCGCCGAACAAAGCGTCGAAGGCCATCTCACTGGGGTCCAGCGGCGCAGCAGCTTCGTCCTCGCCAATCAGGTTATCAATAACGCGCCCACCAATGCCGCCGGTAACAGCCCCGACCGCCCCCGCTGCCGGGATTGATACCCATGGCCCCAAGGGGGACGTGACGGCAAGGGTGAGCGCAGCCGCAGGCGTCCCAAGAACCACGTCACCAGCCAGTTGAGCCCCGAAATCTCCCCAACTTTCCTCTGGAGCCCCCGCTTCTTCGATCTCGGACCGGGAGATTCCTTCCCGATCACGAGAAAACTCACCCTCGGGCCTGGCCACACCCCTCGCAGGAGGCCTCTCCTGGCCCTCTGCGAGCCTCAAGATCGCCGCCTGGGCTCTTGCCCTGTCCTCCTGGGAACGGGGCTTACGCGCCTTCCTGGGCCTCTTAGAGAGCGCCCTGGCCTTGGCTTGGGCTTCCTCCAGGGTCATTCTGCACCCGCACGGTACTCTTCAATCCACTCCTCAACCTCGGCTTCCGAAGGAGGATGGCCATTCTTGGCCACGTAATCCTGCCAGCGGATCTTCATGTCATCTTCTGGAGAGAGGGTAATTCCAGACTCTTCCTGTCCCCCCTCCAGTTGCAGCATAGAATTTTCAAGATTTCCCTGGTAATAACGGGTGTCCTCGTCCGCAGCCAAGTAATCCTGGTAAGCAGCTTCCTTCCGACCCAGATCGTCTTGATAGCGATTCTGCGTGACCATCTGCTTCCCAGCCCCCCAAAGACTTGGAGCATTCACCGTCGGGACATACTGGTTGATGAGGCTCCGCTTCATCTCCTCGGTCATGTTCTTACTGTTGGCGATTTTCCGAATTTCTTTTAATCGCTCGTCATCCATATCGGACAGATAAATCATCGTTTTCATCGCCGCCTCCCGGTTCGCTTGTGCATTGTCAGCAAGCTGCCCCTGGAGGCCGATGATCGTTTGAGCCAACTTCAAATTGTCGTTGAACTCTCCACGACGAAATTCGTTCTGCTGGCTAGCCCTCTCCAGATTCAGAAGTTGGTCCTGTCGCCAGTCCTGCTTCGCATCAAAACGACTGGCTTGGGCTGTTTGAGCCTGAGCAATGGTCTGATCCAAGTTGTTTTGGAGTCGCTGTGATCTTTGGACAGCCTGTGCGGTTCGCGCCTTCTGATTCATGTACTGGCGATCCCGGTCTTTACGACTTGCAAACAGGGTTTCGATCCAGCTCTTCTGCTTTGGAGTTGGTCTATCCGGGGAACTAGATGTACCCCAAGCCTGCTGGGCACCCGCAAGCATTGCAGCTTGAATCTGCTGGGCTCGTCGCTCCTCTTCCGTAACCGGCGACATCATCCCAACCTGGGCATCATTCATCTGGTTCTTGGCCATGATCTCTTGTGCTTCCAGGGCCATCATCGTTCTCTGCCGTTCGAACTCTGGCCCCAAACCAACTTCGGCCAACATCGTGTCCAGCATGTTGATAGGGACGAAAGCCCCCTTCCCGATCCAATCCAAAGTATCCCAGTCGGAGGTGTCAAAATTAGACTCAACACCCACCGCCTGGTCGGTGCCAAAGAGATCCCGCCAGTATTCATCCTTGGTAAATGAGTCGAGCCGCTTCCTCTCTTCGTCAGATACAGCAGGCCTCGCCCATTGCTGAGTCTCAACTTCTTCGGCAGGGAAGCGAGCATATGGGTTTTCGACAGGCCCTGGATTCAAGAACCCTTCTTCGGAGTCTTCCGTGATTACAGGATCGGGAGTGCCCCCCCGGATCTCTTCGGCTCGGGCACGGATGTCCGTCTCCGAGGCCCCGCTCATTTGCATGTGACCAAGTTCGGCAAGCTGTCGCTTGTCCAAGCCTGTCATCCCAAGCTCAGTCAAGAATTGGTCGGCTAGGATGTCTTCATTTGCATCCAGATCCCAACCACTGATCGGGTCTTTGCCCGATCCCGAAGACGCCTGATTCCGATAACGATCTATGGCATCAGCCAAACCTTCGTGAAAAGGCCGAGCTGCTGCTGAATAGGCCCCAAGTAGAGGGCGAGCCATATCGCCCACTCGAGTGAGATCTACATCCTTGAGCGTATTGTAGAGCCCGTAGAGATTTTGAAATGGCGTTGTCCCCATTCGAGGCAAGCCATTGGCCATCAACGGATCCAGCACGACATCCATCGGACGAGGCGCGAGTCTCGGATCTTCCCGAATCGTACGTCCACGGACAACACGGCTACGACCAGGAAGAGACCCACCCTGATAGGGATCAGGCCCCTGTAGGTTTACCGAAACCGCAGAGCCGGGTACCAGCGCATCAGGTAGATGACGAGAAAATCTCGCTATCTCACGTCTTCTCTCTTCAGGAGTCATCCCAACATCCTCGGGTTAAAGCGATTGATGTACCGTTGAGGGTACAACATCCTGTAGGGATTGGTGACAGGCGGCGTATTGCGTACTGGCGGTTCAGGAGTCATGGCGGTCTGGACCCCAGCTCGCGCAGCACTGCCAATACCCGCCGTACCGCCTGACACCGCTCTGTTGATTGCCGACCCGTATGTGCCAGCCACCGGGTCTACCGTAGCGGGGTGTGCCCTCATTCCCCGCCCACCTCGAGCTTGAAGCTCGTTGGCCAATGCCTTGCCGGGACTGAGCAAACTCGCTCCAGCATAGCTCGCCCCAGCTCCAGCCAGCCCTCCGAGAATCGCCCGACCATAGTCGGGATCATCACGTCCGGTTTCCGCCAGGGCATTCATGCCCATTTCCATGGTGGCGTTCTTCGCAAATTCCCCAACAGCCGGAGTGGTGTTCTCGCCGAGGGCATCAAAGGGAGCTTGGTAAACTTCACTGATGCTGTCCCTCGCACCCTTCAGGCCCTCCTGGGCTCCGTAACCCATGCGCTGGACCCAGTTGGCAGGAGGTACTTTCACATCTCCAAAGGTCATCTCATTGGCTATGTTCGTTTGCCTCATAGCCTGCTCAACAGCACCAGGAGTCTTGGCTGTCCCAATAGCAATGGCGTCGGTTGGGGCTGCGCCACCGAGCTCGGCAACACTCTTTACACCCTGGGCTGCACCAGCCGCACCGGCAGGAGTGCCAATGTTCTCCAGGCCGTAGGTCTTGATAATTCCACTGGCTGGATCGACAAGGTTCGCACTCAGCGCCTCATTGATACTGATGCCTAGTGGGTTGTGGAACTGGTTGAAGGCGTCCGGCGACGCGAGCGTTTGCTTCGCGATTTCCGACCCGAGGTTCGAGCCCGGGGTTGCGATGGCTGTAGCTCCACTGGCTCCAAAATCGCCACCGGCTCCTCCACCACCGAATGCTCCACCGCCAAATCCACCAGTTGCGCCAGCCGCACCTGCCACTTGCATAACGCCGCTGAGAATATTGAGAGCGAGCCCGACTCCATCTAACTCCACCTCCTCTTGTCCGGTGTTTCTCCGAACAAAATTCCCCAAGCCCATGGCTTCACCAGCCGGGACAACGGACCCAAGAAGATTGGCAGTGTCCCTGGCGTGGACGTATTTGAATCCCCAGTTACCCGTTACTGCCGAATCGTAGATACCCTTGGCAACAACAGCAGCCCCACTGGCAATGAGACCGCCAATGAGAACAGCCGCTAGCGTAATCGGTTCCGGACTCTCCATCGGCCTCCCCTAAATTTGTTCGTAAGATGGGCCACCAAGAACCTGGCCACCCAACTGAGCGATTGCAGGCAGAGCCTGCATCCAATTATTGCCAGTGCCTCTGGGCTGGAATACAGGCCCAGTCGCAGTTCCCGTTGCGATCTGCTGCTCTGTGCGGAACGGAATGGAAGCCAGTTCAAACATTCCATCAAGTCGAGCCTGGTTGATCGCCCGAAGCTGCTCGTCCATCGTCACGTAGTCCATCATGCGCTGACGCTCGAGAGCATCACGATTGCCGAAGAGTTGCTGCATTTCCTGGAAAGCCTGACTTCGCGCTGCATCCTGACCAGCCAAGCCCCGCAGCCTCAAGTCTTCCGCGCTGGTAAGAAGGTTCGCATGGCGATCCATATCGCTCATGTATCTCTGGTCCAGGGCACCAAGGCGGTTCCCAAAAAGGTTAGCAAGCCGTTCTCGGCTTCCTTCCAGGCTATCGTGACCGAGAAGCAGTCCTTGGTTGACTCGATCATAGACTGCACCCTGGGCTGCTCGGGCGGCAGCTCCTCGTTCCCCGATAAGATCACCCAGGATTCCAGTCCGCGCTCCCACCAGTGCATTGTGCATACTTGCAGCGGATGATGCGGCAGACGAGGCGACCTGGGCTCCTGCCGCTCCTTCTGCGTTGAGGGCGGAGGCGTATCGGTTTTGCAGCTCATTCTCCATTTGAGCTCGGATCTGGGCCTGCTCGCCTTCGTTGCGTGTGATCGCTTCTCGAATGACATCGGCACCCTTGCCCTGGGCAAAGCCGCCTCGGAAGCCAAGCCTCGCTGCATCCTGTGCAATCTTCTGCGTGCCAGAAGAAATGCTCTGATCCCGACGTCGATCCATCTCATCGAACATCGCATCGAGACGAGGGGTTCCTTGATTCAAAACCCGATCAGCCCATTGAGGAGCACCCCCACCTACGCTGATGCTTCCCTGGCCTCCACCGATCAGTCGATCAAGGTCGGATGCCTGAATACCAGCAAGGAGGTTATTCCCACCAAAAGCATTGAAAGCATCGAGAGCCTGGTTGTTGGCCAGGGCTTGCCAGCCCAGTGCTGCTTCCGGTCCCATGCGTGCATAGGTCTCTTCAATTCCAGCACCCATGCTCGTTCCCGAAACCGGATCGAAATACGGAGCATTCTGCATATTCGCGAGCTGCATGATTCCGGCATTTGTTCGGAACATGTCCGACTCTGCTGCTCGATCTGCGATATTCCAGTCCTGGCCGACTCGATCCCTCAGTATGTCCTGGGAAGGTTGCATCCACTTGTCAAAATCCTCAACGCCGGTCCTTCCCTGCGCCCAATCAACTCCCGTCAACAAGCCCTGAGAGGGATCAACAACTCCACCCTGCCCGGAAAAAAGTTGAGCGTTGGCCAGCCACTTGAAAAAATCATGAGGGCTATAGCTATGCTCTGGGTCCAGGGGATTCAGAATGAATGGCGTTCCATCATTCCTAAACCCAGCCTTGAACTCTCCCCCTGATGTTCCAAAAAGAAGATTACGTTGAGACGCACCAGCACCAGCGACATTTGGGCCAGGAGCAATATGCTCCTCTCTCATTTTGCCGGGTTCGCTATAAAACGTAATTTCTTTCGGCTGAAATGCCTTGGGTGGACGCATGATGTCGTTGTTTTCTGCAACATCTAGCAGGTTTTCTTGCTTACTCTTTCTCTTCGGCTTGGAAGCCGTTCCACCAGATCCGCCTGGGCGCAAAATATCATTCATTGTCAGGTCTCCCCACGACGCTGTTCTCTGCTTCGGCTACCAGCAGGGGGAACAAGCGTTGTTGAAACAGCAACAACTCCTCTAGCCCGAGAATCTACAGAGGCACCTAACCTGCTTCGACCAGGGTACGCCTGCAAAAGTTGAGCATCCCGAACTCGAGTGGGATTCTCTTTCTCCATCTGGCTACGCCCCAGAGACTTATCTCCCAACTCACGCATTGGGATCGTAATCCGCTCTGCCTCCAGGACGTATCATCCTGGGAGCGCCACTCGGCAAAATGTAATCTACAGAAGGAGAGACCGACCTTGGTCCTTCCATCTCCGCTTCAGGCCTATACTCAGGTTCTTGCCCAAGCATCCAATCAGCCTGGCTGCGATCTTGCCTTCTGGGTTTTGCTGGAGAACCCATATCGGCGATAGCAGTCCAATCATTCATTGGCCCTTTTCCAAACTGGGCATCCCCCTCGGGGAGTATGAAGCGATTGTCTGCTGTTTTTTCA
>CETC01002803.1_pt1 | contig 29464 bp, 27 predicted proteins | sample 326911 | NCBI WGS metagenome assembly CETC01 (sample SAMEA2622694, study PRJEB7988) | marine metagenome | isolation source: saline water (ENVO:00002010), including | reverse complement strand
ACTCCTTCCTCTGGTGAAGCAAAGGGAACACATATAGCAGTTTATGGATTGAGGTCAGCATGAGCAAAGCGGCAGAACTAGCAAAATTAATAGGAGATGGTACATTCGGAACAGGTGTAGCTGAAGACAAAAAGATTGTGTTTGATGGTAATGCACAGGACTATCACATAGGACTAGATGATAGCACAGACAGTTTAACTATAGGTAAGGGTACTGCATTAGGAACAACTCCACACATAGTTTCTAATGCAAGTGGTCATGTTACATTGCCGTCTACTCCAGGTTTCTGCGTTGTTGGGTCGCCATCAAAAGATGGAAATAATGATCTTCATAGTTTTCAATCTGTAAAATTTAATACTGGCTCTCATTATAATAACAGCAATGGGAAATTTACTGTTCCTATTGATGGCAACTATTTAGTAACAGGTGGGGTGAGGATTGCAGGTTCTAACACTTACGGAACACTTTTCGTTATGTTAAATGGCTCTGACGTTCTTGGAGGAGAAGCGACAATTCCAGGCGATTATGGAGTTATAACTTGTTCAGCAGTATATCCTTTTGAAGCAGGTGATTTAATCAATTTAAGATGCACAGTTTCTATTTCGGGGTCAACACCAAGAAACTATTTCAGTATGTTTTTGTTAGGATAAATTATGAGCAGAGGAAGACCCCCATTAGAACCAAGAATTGCAAAGCTGGAAACAGAGACAGCCATACAATTCAAAGACCTATTCAACCGCGTCAAGCGTATCGAGTCCATACTCATCGGATCGGCTGGCGCAAGCATACTACTACTAATCAGCATATTATGGAGAATGTAAAATGAGCGAGACAGGAAACGCAGTAAAGTATAGCGTAAAAGGCAGTGCTGTGCTTAGAGTAAAAAACAACAAAGGCCACGGAGCAGTTGTTTCAGCAAAAGCAAAAGTAAAAAAAGGCAAAAAAGCTAAGAGATAATGAACTCTAAAGCCAAGCTCAAGGCTATTGACGACCTTATGAAATCAAAAGGTTGGCAAGTCCTTAACCAGATTATGAAAGACGAAATCGTTTCGTCTGCCATGTCTATCGCTGATACCCCTACAATGGATATGCAAGAAATAAATTTTAGACGTGGTTCTATATGGGCAGCAAAGCAAATGCTTGAAATGCCAGTACGTCTGCGACAGAAATTAGAAGCAGAAATAGCTTTAGATACGGACGACAGACGCTCCACCGACAACTAAAATCATGTCATTGTTAACAAAAGAACCCGCTTCGGCTGGTAAGGAGAAAATAAATGGCATTACCACAAGACCCCCTAAAACAAGCCGCTATGATAGATGGCATAGCCGCAAAAGCTATGGGCGTTCCAGAGCAAAAGGCGCAAACAACAGCCCCTGAAGCACCAAAGGAAGAACCAAAGGACAGCAAAGAAGGCAAAGCACAAACCAAAGGTTCACCTGATACAGAAGGCGACAAGATTACCGCAGAAGCCATAATCTATGAAGTCGATATGGGCGACGGCAACAAAAGAAACCTGACCCCCCAACAAATAAGCTCAACATTTAACCGATATGCCGCGTTAAACCACGAACACGCAAAGACGAAGCCCATCATGGACGTTATAAAGAACTACATGCGGGCAAATCCTAACGTATCGGCTAAACAAGTAGCAGAAAACTTACAAAATCTGGCAAAAGCTGACGAAAAAAACCCGACTATGGGAAATACAGACGGGAAAAAGTCAACATCACCAGAAGATATGGAGGCATCACTCAAGAAATGGGAAGAAGACAACGCTGCACAACTTCCTCCTGGCTATAAAGAGATGATGATGAGTAATGGCGACGGCATGTCTAACATCCAAAGCCAATTAGCACAAACACAAAAGATGCTCCAGCAAGTCCTAGCTAATTCAGCAGGCGTAGCAGACGCCGCAAGAGTAGGAATGGAGGGAGCGCAGAACCAACAAATAGCAGCCGTCAAACAACAGATAGCAAACAACATTGACAAGGTACAACAGGCAATCGGTCTGCCAGATAGCGCGGCAAACGATTTCATGGTCTTTGCTGGCGAACGTGGCTACACCTTAGAAGATTTCGTAGACCCACAACTTACAATTAAAGTCATGCAAGACTTCAAAAACAATATGAACAGTCCAGAAATGGAGAGAATGAAAGCAATGGCACAAAGACGCCAAGCCTACACAGGCTCTCTTGGATCAACTCCATCAGCAACGCCCTCACCCGAAGGAGAAAACCCTCAAGGTGAGAGTACGTTTGATAAACTAGCCAATCAAGCAATGGCTAATCGCGGTTATTCATAGAACTTTTCCTTCCAAACTAGCCCCGCATTGCGGGGCTTTTTTTTTGATAGGGACGAAAACCTACAATAAATCTGTATATAATCAACACAGTCACATGATTGCGCTACGGCTCAGTCGACTATAGGGCAAGCGAAGGTTTTTCCCGCAAGCTCGTCAAATCGCAACTTTAATTAATGGAGGCCAATAATGGCGGCTATACAAGGGATGCGCGGAACAGGCGAGTTTGGTACTGATTTCCGTCCCAAAAACTACAGGGAGTTATTCACACTCCTTGAACCAAACGGCAACGCACCACTAAATGCTCTGTTGTCTATGGGTTCATCCGAACCAACAGACGACCCAGAGTACAAAAATTTTCGTGATGAGCTACCCGATAGGAAGCTCAAAGTGAATGGTGCTGTCGCATCAACTTCAACAACAAGCATCACTGTAGATGCGTCAGACGATAACAAATTTGCTATCTCTGGCTCTATCCTCATCAATGCGACAACTGGTGAAGTTATGCACGTAACGGCTGACACAACAGCTACAACAGTAACAGCTACTAGAAACATCGGAGGTACATCTCACCAGATTGCCGATAATGCCGAGTTGTTTCTCGCAGGGTTTGCGGCGGCTGAAGGAGCGAACTCTCCGACACCCATCACATTCGATGCGACAGTAGCCAGCAACTATACCCAAATCTTTAGGACTGCGTTCCAAGTGACCAACACTATGAACAGCACATACCTAAGAACTGGTGACAAGTTGGATGAGGCAATGACGAAAGCCCTTAAAATGCACATGTCTGATATCGAAAGAGCTATGTTCTTTGGATATAAGCATGAGGCAAACGGCTCGACCTCTGCTCCAACCCGTTACACTGGGGGTATAATCAATCAACTTACAAACGTGGTAGACATCACCACAGACTATGCGTCTTATGGTGGTACTGGTGCTGGAAAAATGACTGAAGAGGGTTTTGATTCATTGCTAATCTCTACTGTCTTCAAGTATGGCTCTAAGCAGAAGATCGCTTTTGTAGGTACAAATGTCGCTAACCAGCTACAGCAGATGGGTAAGGACAGATGGAAGCCAACAGCAGTCGAAGGCGCATACGGAGTGAACCTAACAAGGTACACCACATTCGCAGGCGATCTGATGGTTCACCTACATCCTCAATTCCGTCAAATTCCAAACATGGCTAACGCTATGGTTATCATTGACTTCCCATATCTGGTCTACAGATATTTGGAGGGCAGAGATACACAGCTATTGGAAAACAGACAGGCAACTGATGCTGATAGCACAAAGCACGAGTATCTAACCGAGTGCGGATTAGAACTCTTGCAGGACAAGACTCATGCCTACGTTAAGAACTGGGTAACCAGAACTAACTAGGGACGACCTTGATCGTGATTTCTGAGATAGTAAAGGGGCAATCATGCCCCTTTACTTTTTGGAGAGAAACATGGCAGAAAAAAAGACGACAAAGATAAGAGCAAGAACCAAATCAGGACATTACAAAGCAGACGATCCCAGCACACCAGACGTTAATGAAGCATACGTCAGCGAAGAGCCTGCAAAGAAAACAGCATGGTCTGGCGCAGACCACGTCTGGTACGAAAGCAAAGACAAAGAACCATCAATGTTTGTAGTGGCAGGCATTTCACCTATCCGAAATTTCAATAACGGACATTTAGAATGGAAAGTATTTAATGACGACATCGCTCGCTTCGAGCAGAACCACTTTGTTATGAATGCAAGGGTCGTTAAAAAAAGGGTATAACACATGACTACACCCAATAGTGACAGCAATCCACACATAAGAGAGAAACACTCTACCCTCCAAGCCTTGGCTATGCAGGCTCTCAGACGTTACGGAGACTTCCACCCTGGCACAATAGACGGCGACGTTATGCTAATGTTTATTGACTTTGCTAATATGATAATCGACGAAGTCAGAGCGCATCCTTACGCACCCTTGGAAAGCGGAAAGACTACAATACAGCCTATTGATTACTATGTTTCGCAAACAGACGTGCGCGAAATCAAAGACATCATCATTGTTCAAGGTCTTTTGTACCATTACGCCGTTCAGCAAGGCAGTGACAAGATACAATTCTACATGCCAACTTACTACAACACACTCAACCGAGAGCTATGGGAAGCTAAGAACGGCAATACTAAAATTCAACTCGCAGTGGTGGATGATGGAACAAACAAAAGAAATATCAACGGCGGCAAAACAAGCGCATTAAATGGATCGGTTAGTTATTAATGCCCAGCACAACCAAATCTATAAGTGGTGTAAGTGCCAAGACATTTGCATACGAGAATTTCCAGGGTCTCGATACATCACGCGACATTACAAGTTTGGACACTGGCAAGAACCAACATTTAGCCAAATGCCTAAACGCTACAATAGACTGGCGAGGCCAAATTGTCCGAGATGCTTCCTGCAAATTTCGCAAGGGTCAATTCAAAATAAACCATGTTCGTTTTTTTGGTAAAGACGAACTCTGCTGGGTAGAAGAAACGGGAGCAGGGTTAAACTTTCGATCAGAAAGAGACCATGTTTTAGAGAACGTACACCCAACGGCGGCAATCGTAACAAGCACAGTATTCAACCAATCCGTGCAATTCGCCGCCCGATCAAGAGCTATGTACAGATATGACGGCATCAATTTTACTCGCAATTTATCCCCTTCAATAAACGAGATGATGCCGTCATATATCACTTCAGTGCAAAGACGTCTCGCTGTTGCTGGTATACCAGGGAGAGAAACGCAAGTGCATCTCAGTCGTGTCGACCAAGACGAAATATTCCCAGACGATGAAGACGAAACAAGCACAAACGTCCTCCGTGCTGGTTTTGTAGACGTTGCAAACCTTCTCGGAACAGCCGACCAGATTACAGGTCTTGGAACATTCGAGCAAAATCGTCTGGTCGTCTTCACATCAGACCGCGCAATCATATATAGAATAGACCCAGACATAGACCGATGGACAGTAGACGATAACGCCAACATCAACATTGGCTGCGTATCACACAACACCATCGTCAACGCAGGAACAGACTTAATCTTCTGCTCTCGTTCAGGCATTCACAGTATAAAACGCTCCGAAGAAAACGGCATATTGGTTTTTTCATACAGTCTGTCGGACAAAATCGACATCTTATTCAGAGAGCTTTTTAAGTCTGTCGATAACAAAGAGACGATTAGTGCCGTCTTTGACCAAGACACAGCGCAGTATCACGTCTTTTTTCCACAGCCTGGGGGCGAATTATGCAAGCGTCTTACTCTAGCTATGAACCCAGAAGCAGGAGAACCGCAACCAAAGTTTAGCACAGGAAACTTTCTCAATGCACGATGCGGTGCGTTCTTAGGGGGAACATTAATCTTAGGAACAACGGGTGGAATATATGAAGTATTGGAAATTGAAGAAGAAGTAGATGATGCGTTTACCCCAGAAATGGAGGTCATAACCCCCCTTCTCTGGCATGGTACTTTAGAGGATATTAAAGAAACCCGAAGCGTAATAATCCAAGCAGCAGGCAAGGGTACAATCGAGATGGACGCGACAGACGAAGACGGACGAGTGCTGGGAAGTTTACTTTTCGAAGTTAATGATACATCGGACGACAACTATATGGAGGATGTGCCATTATCGAAACAATATGAACGTAGTTGGTCTCATCGTTATCGAGCGGCGCAATATCGCCTTAAAGCAAAGGGCGGCGGAGGCTTACTAAGGATAATCGGCTTTGCCGTAACTATTAGGAGTTGAAATGGCGAGAATAAGACAACAGTTTCCACAGAACTACGGCTCTAGTGGTAATATAAACACGGAGATTGAAAATATAATTCGCTACCTAAACTCTGCCGAATTAGGTAGCAATACAATCGGTGAACTTTTAGCGAAACTATTTGATAGCACAGGCGCATTCATTGGCCCTATCGAGCTACAAAAAAGCACAAGCGGTGACATTCAATACCGCGTCGGCACATACGCAAACTCAGCAGATGGATGGGTAACACTTGTTGCCGCGTCTGAACTTAGAGGCGAAGCAGGCACAAACGTCGGTGAGATCGGCGCACCTATCATTCACACAAGGGTAGACGCAGTAGCGACATCAGGACAAACAGTTTTTGATTACGCTCACGTAGCCTCAGACGAATTACTTGTCTACGTCAACGGCGTACTAAAGCGAAGCGGATCGTCTTACGACTATCAGACAAGCACTACCGCAGGAACAGGAAGCGCAGGCGCAGTAACATTTAATTCAGCAGTTACTACGGGTCACACAGTCACCATCTACAAAATCAGATCAACAGCCATCACTGGCTTTACCCGATCCGACACAGTAACAACAGGATCACAAGCCGTGTTTGCATTTGTTCACGACAGCACAACAAAACTCCAAGTTTACAAGAACGGCATACTGCAACGTGAAGGTGGTTCGTTTGACTACACTACTTCCGTATCAAACAACACAGTCACATTCAACTCAGCCATCGCATCAGGAAACACAATATCAATTATCACAGTTGAGAACACATCGTCACAAGCCGTAACGGGTTTAATGTTTGAAAGTGATTTTGTAAATTCATCAACAGGGCTTATAAATCTAGCCAAGGTATCTATTGCAGACGGCGCAATACCGCAAGCAAAGATTACAAATCTAGTAGCTAACCTTGGTATTAAAGCGAAATTGACTGTATCAAACTCAACACCCTCCAACCCTGCTACTGGAGATTTGTGGCACGATACTTCACAAACACCAAACCAGCTAAAGTTTTATGATGGTACGCAGTTTTTAAGAACCTCACCCGAAAGCTCGCTACCAACTTTTACCTCTTCAAACGCTGGTCAGTTTGTGCGAGTAAACGGCACTGGTACTGCTCTGGAGTATGGTACAGTCGATCTAAGTTCAGTCATAGCCATTACCCAAAAGGGCGCGGCGAACGGCGTAGCATCCCTAGACAGCACAGGACGTATGCCGTCTGCACAGCTACCGACATTCTTATCATCAGACAGCTTTCACCAACTTGTAGCATCTGTTTCAAACACAACGCTAGACATGAAACGTATCTACAAGCAAAAAATACAGATAGACGGCATATCCGTCCTAACCTCATCTGGCTCTTGCTCTGTTCAAATACAAGTAAATGGCACGGGTCAAGGCAGTACATACACTGCTAACACCACGGGGTTAGACACAGCATTAAGTACACCGATCCAAGTTGACGCAACATCGGCAAACAAACGTGTTGGTTTCATAGTAACCAACAACAGTTCTGCCGCTAATCTCGAAGTCACGCTGGCGATTAGTGTTCTATCGAGTTAATGATTGAGGTAGTTACGAATGAAAAAGAAAGAGTTGCAAAGTGGGCCGCTCCAAAAATTGACAGGAGCATTAGATGGGATCAGTTTCAAGCGTTTGGCTTTGTCTCCAACGGCAATCTTATCGGTGCGGTCATATTTACGGAGTGGACGGGCGCAGACATCCATGTCTCCGCCGTCTCAACAAACCCGAAATGGTTATCTCGCAAGCACCTTAAAATACTACATGATTACGCCTTTAATCAATGCGGTTGTCTCCGCATATCAGCGTTGGTCAAAGACAGCAATCACAAATCAAAAAAGCTCTGCAAAGCCACTGGCTTCAAAGAAGAAGGCAGGCTTAGAAACTATTTCAAAACGGAAGACGGCATCGTCTACGGGCAAATCAAAGAAGAATGCAAATGGTTAGAGAGGTAAGTTATGGGTAAAGGAGGATCAGAGTCACCCCCAGATTATTCTGCTGAGAAATCACAGTTTAGGACGGATATGGAGAATCAGTATCAAGGGCAAGCTGATACGTACAACCAAGCCGTTACCGATTACAATACTCGGCTAGGTTCATTTGCCAGTCAGTTAGGCAACCTATCAAGCAGTATAGGAGGCTTGACATACGCTGATCTTTACGACGACCCCACTACAGCCGAAAATGAAAATCCATTAAGCGGATACCAGACACAACTAAAGAACCTACAATCTGGTCTTAGTGGTTTAGATTTTGATGCAACAAAGCCAAACTTTCAATCAGCTTACAATACAGATTGGGGAACAGTGAATATTAATAACATTCCTGAACTTATGAAAGCCAACACAAATCAATTTAACACTGCCTCAATGGGCGTGAGTGATTTGATGAGCCAACTAAACAATCTGAATAGGCAGAGAGAAGATGAGGAAAGAAGGATACAGGACTACAGAGGCAGAGGTCTTACCGATCTTGCTGGTTTTAGCACTCAGTTAGGACAAATGGGTATTGGCGATTTAGCTCAAATGAACCAGATGGAAAGAGATTTATCAGCATTAAAAGCGGGAGCAGATAACTTTCAATCGCCAATTTTAAATCAAATGTATCCAGGTGGTTTAGAGCAATTCAATACACAATACTCTAACCTGACAACAGGGTTACAAGACCTTCGAAACAGGCGACAAACGGAACTAGACCGCATATCAAACTTTGAATCAGGCATACTTACAGACGTAGATGCTTTCAGGGATAGGTTTGATGATATGACAATCGCTGATGAGACCGCGATAAACACTCTTGTTAAAGAAATTCAAGACAAACAACGAGGCGTTGGGCGATTTGCTTCCGACCTTGGCTTTGACTTTTCACAGGAAAGAGGAGAACTCAGCGACATCTACGGCGACGTATCAGGTCTGCAAAACGAAAGACAGCGAGAGCTAGATCGTATTGCGGCAGCAGAAAGAAATTATCTGGCAGACGCAAGAGAACTTGAGAGATCAGCAGAAGGCGGCAACATTTACAGCGCAGCGGGCATTGACAGACTGGAAGACAGACTGCGTGACCTTCAAGCCGACGTCTCTGGCTTTTCATCCGTCTTGCCTTACGACTTCTCACGAGCTACGGGTTCAACAACAGACGCTGAAACAGCGATAGCCTCATTAAACGAAAGACGTAAAACAGAACTCGATAACATTCTCAGCCAAATTACAGGTGCATCTGGTTCTAACTTAACCGATTTAGAGGCATACGATCAAACAGGCATGGAATCATTGCAAAGCGCATTACGTGACGCTGGCTATGACTTAGGGCAATTCTCAGGAGGACGAGTAAATGAGATACAAACTCAACTTTCTAACGCTAATGCGGCGATTGATACACGATTACAGGAGCTTTCCACTGCCCGTAGTGAACTAGAAACAAAAGCGCAAGAGCTATTAGAGCAAATAAACAACGCTAACTTCTACGCATCTAACGATCTAACGGGATCACAAACACAATTCGATGCTCTCAGTGCGGAGATAGAACTCTACAACGCTCAACAAGCTCTCGATGAAATAGCACAGGCAGAAAACAGACTAAACTCTGAGCGAAATAGGTTAGTACAAGACGAGGCAAACGTAGCCGAAAGACTTAGACGTGAGTCAGCAGACGTAGCAAGTGCAATAGGGCCATCTGGTGTTATGGAATTTAACAATCTTGCACGAAACCAAGTCGATCCAATAACAATCGAACAATACTTAAATCTATTGAGAAGCCAAGAGGAGGAAGAAAATCTACAATCTGCGACACCATCAGCGTTCTCGCAAAATGTTATAAGGGCTTAGATCATGGCGTTCTCATCAATGTTAGGGTTAGCGGGTAGTTTATTCGGCTCAATCTCTGCATCCAATCAAGCGGCAAAAGACAGAGCATTACGTGAAAGAATGTTCAACAGGCAGATGGACATGCAAGATTTGCAACTGAGCATGATGTATGATGCTCAAAGAGATCAAAGAGAAGAGAACGCTTACCAAAGAGAAATGGAGCAGTTAAACAGGCTCTTAATGCAACAAGAGCGTCAGTATCAACTAGACACTGTTGACGAAAACAAGCAATACGCTATGGAACAAAGGCGGGCAGACATCGAACGACAGATAGCTGAAGATAAAGAAGCCGCAAAAATCCAACAGTTTAACTTACAAAACTTATTACAACGCCAAGACATATCAGCCGAAGAGCGTGAGTTCGCAATACAGCAACTTAACGAAGTAAAAGCTATTGCAGCAGGGGAACGCGACGAAGACAAACGACGCTTCTATGAAGAACGAGCAATGGCTCAAATGGAACGTGAGTTCCTCATGGGTCAGTTTATGGAGGCAAGGGATCAATCCTACGCTGAACGTGCTGACCAAATGAATACCCGAAATATGATAATGAACCAGATTTTCGGTATGCAGGATGCACTGAGAGATACATCAAGAGACCTTGGCTTTATGCCACAAGTAGATAGAATAACCCAAGCTGACATAGACGCTGAAATAGCAAAGCGAACCGATCAGTATATAGGCGACATTGACAGAGCCGCAGATCGCGTAGCGTCTGTAAACGAAGCAGACTTAATACGATCAGGGTTAGACGAAAGTACACCTGGCACAGCAAGACGAGGCGACATCACAGCACGGATTGCAGAAGAATATAATAAGGCACGTCTAAAAGCTCAAGACGACGCTATCCGTTACATCACTGGCGAGAGCGATGTCTTAACTGGCAACATCGAAGACATCATGGCACAAAGAGGAAGGATACTTAGCGAAACTGGTAACGTCTACGGCGCAGGCATTGACCAGTTAATGCAGACACCACAGGCAACATCAGCCGTTGACGCATATCGTCTGGCTCAAATGATCCCGTCTGGTATCTATAGCAGAAACCTACTAAGCGCATCGGACTTTGACGCACCCATACCAATAGGAACTGCCGCAGTCTCAGGAAGTTTAACCCCTGGAATGGCTGACTACTCAAGACCAACATCTCTTGCATCTAACCAAGCCTTTAACGTGAAGTCAGGGATATTATCTCCTTACGGCGTAACTTTACAAGACCCGTCTGCCTATATGAGTAATGCAATCGGCATAGGCAACAACCTCTACAACGCGGCGTCAAGCATGTATAACCAGTCAGCTAAAAATGCTTATGACGCTAGTTATGGCTTTGGTCAAAGGTTCGATAAGATGATTGCAGATCAGTCAGCAACACCAGGAAGTTGGGTTCAGAACATGGATAAAAAAGTAAGCGACTGGTGGGGAGGTCTTTTGGGATGATTGATTTTGTAGGCTTTTCAAAAGGATCGTGGGATCAACGCAAAGACTATGATCGTCAACGCCGTGAGTTGGCAAAAGCGTTTAACGAGTTCACCCGTCTCAACCCTATGGCTACAGCAGGAGAGTTCCAAGGCTTTATCGACACCGCCGCAGGAGGAAGTAACTATCTGCGTGGTGGTATGCCGTCTGGCGACGCACTTAATGCTGTCATTAAAAGCGCAGATCAAAGACGCTCACTTGCTGAGAAAGAAAGAGAACGAAATAACTTTCGATGGAATATTGAAACAAACAATTTATTAACAGAGGCCGCGCTCGGAGTTATGCTTAACTACAAACAAGCCAAAGACGGCGAATATTCTGGTGCTGATTTTGAAGCTATGGGAAAGGAATTAGAAAAGAAGTTTCCTAATGTAAACTTTGCTTCTCTTGGCATAAATCCAATTTCGTTATTTGATCGCAATAAAAAGAATGAATACATCCAAAAGAAAATAGTGGAACTGCAACCTCAGATTACTACTATGGTCAACAATGCACGGGGCAACATAACGCCAGAGCTTATTTCGCAAACTTTTCCTTCACTGCCAACAGCATTTATAGCACCAATAATTGAGAGCGCACAGCTTGCGGAAACCGAACGCAAGAAGACTTACACGCGAAATGAAAACTCCGCCATCCTTCGTGAAGTGGAAAAAGCTATTATAAGAAACGACCAAGACATTTATGGAACAATAACAGGAATGTTTGACGCATCGGCACTGCCAGAAAAAGGCGACGCTCAATGGGAAAATTGGCAGGCACAAGCTACTGAAAACCTCAATAACAGACGCGATAAGTTTGCTAGAGATCGCTACGGAGAAATGCTCAACCTCGCATTGAGCCTAGCAGACAGAGGATTAGACAAAATTTACAGCGAAGTATCACGAGTATACGGCGCAGAAAACCTACCGCCTCCAACTGATCCGTTATGGGCAGACATTCAGAAGAAAGCAACAGAGCAGTACGAAGACAAACGCTATGATCGTATGACCAAGATCAAAGGCGACATAATGAACTACATGATAGAACTAAAACGAGAAGGTATTTCAGACATACACACCGCCGTCGTAGAAAGGTTTGGTGCAGAAAATGTTATGGACAAGAACAGTGCAATGTTCAAAGCCATACAGCTAGAGGCAGACAAAGTCATTTCCACTCAAGACGCGAAAAGAACTAACGACGCTTACGCTCTGCTCGATACACAAGTTGACGAACTCAAACAAAACAAAGCAATACAGCAAGCATTGTTCATTGATGACAAATCAACACAGCTTCAGAAAATTAAAGACATCATTAGAACCTCTGTGTCACCTCAGACGTTGGCACTAGTATATCCAGACGGCGTACCAGAAAGTTTCTATACGGGTATCCTTAATGAGATCACAGACGCCCTAATAGTACAGCAACGATCCGATATTACGCAGGCACGAAAGAACGTACAAAGCGAGTCAATAAAAGCGGAGCAGGCTTTTGTAAAACAAAACCTTGTTAATGTTCAGAATTGGTTTGGCGATTACACAAAAGGAAAGTTTGATGAAAGAGTTGTAGGCGCAACAGGAGGCGCAGGACAACAGGCGGCGGCGATGCTTGCGAACAAGTTTGAAATGACCCAGCAAGCCATGTATAGAATGCAACAAATAATGACCGATCAAAACCTACCGCCAGAAATCGCGCAAGACCAAGTAGCCTTAATGAATTTGATTGCAAATGATGAGCAGTTTCTAGCATCTACAACTCCATTGTCTGAATCTAAAAACGATATTCGAAATCAATATCAAGGTAAGTACGGACGTTTCTCACAAATGACAGTAGGCGAATACAGAAACGAAGTCTTGCAAGACATTAATACTTCAATGAGTGACGTGCAAGCCGACATCAATACAATCACGTCACGTTTTGCAGACCAGTATGATAAGCAAATTGCTGCCTTTAATGACTTACTAATGAAGCTAGAAAAAGGACAAGCGGTTGTAATGGATCAATTAAATGAAAGAAAACGCAGAGCAAAAGACTTCTCTGGCTGGAGAACAGCAGGCTCGCCAGCATGGGATGACGCCCAATTCTTTGGCGAAGGCGACACAGTTGAAGCCCAACTCAAGTCGTCTATCAGTAGTTTAATGAATGAAATACAAGGCAAGATCAACCTCGCTAAAGAAAAGAAAGCGGCTCAAGAAGCGTTAAATCCTGATCCAAACGTAGAGACAGACACAGGATTAAGTAGCGAGCAAAGCGGTCTTCAAACTACTATTGGTAACATCGCAGAGAATTACCCCAAGAAAATGAAACTTAATCAAATCAGAGCAAAAGCTGTTAGAGGTTCTGGCCTTGGTGGTTTTATATTTAAGAACCAAGTTGAAGCTCAAAAGAACGAAGTTATTAAATCATTTATAATGAACCCCGAAGTTTACAACAAACTTTTAGAAAACCCAAACGCTTATAATAATTTTATTGCTGACCCATTTGAGTTCATCGTTAGCAACACACAAGACGAATGGGTTTATAACTTCTGGAATACAAAAGAAGGAAAAGAAGCTATAGAAAATCTTGGTTTAAATATACAAGCACCTTCTCAATAGGACGACCCCACCCCCACCTCTCTAGTAATCTGAACGAAATAGGTAAACTGGAGAACCTAAATGGGCTTTTATACGAAGGGTCAACTTGACCTTAACAAGTACGATAATACTACACAATCTGATTATTCAGCCAACGTCGACCCCAATAAAATACTTAATGACCCAGCGTTTCTTAACGATCTGAGAAGTTATTACAGAGACAAAGGCGAGTATTTTGCAGACGACAAACACCTAATCGACAAGTTTTACAGCGATAAAACGTGGGATGACCTCAATACAATGGGGGCAATAGGCTCTGCGGTAGAAGCACACACAGGAAATAAAGAACAACGCGAACGTATGAAGCGTATCGAAAGCGTCTGGCGACAGCTTCCTTTCTTCTGGCAAGAAGGAGGTCGAGGCTCAAAAGCCTTTGGCGATATAGCCACGTCTATACTGGCTGATCCCGTAAACTTAATCCCAGGAGTTGCCGCCTACAAAGGTGCGGCAACAGCAGGACGAACAGCGTATCTTGCAGGCAAGTCGTCTCCGATGGCAAGAGGCATCTTAGGTGGCACAACTAAAGCGGCAGGAGCAGAAGCGGCAATCGGAGCAGGAACAGAAGCCGTAGTAAACACAGCACACCAAGCCCGTGACATCGAACTCGGTCTGCAAGACGACTTTAGTTATGGTCAATTAGGTGCAGCAACGGGTGCAGGCGCAGTCCTTGGCGGTACTATTGGTGGTGCAATCGGTCTGCCGACAGCTATTGCAGGCGCGAGACAGGGTATCGACACAGCAAAAGCAGGGCAGTTCATGGGTCTGTCACCCGAACAAATAAATGCTCTATCACCCGAACAACTAGCACAACTACAAGGGATAGCGGGAACAGGTCGAACAGGCCCATTCCCTGATCCCAATGCACAAAGAACAGAGACAGAAGCACCCACAACAGAAGCCGAACCAGAACAAAAAGTATCACGCTTCACAACGGGAGAGTTTGGTGACTTTGCTGGTGAGCTAGAAGAGATAGACGATCTTCTTAACACATCATTAAGAGAAGCAAGACGACTGGAAACAAAGGTACGATCCTCCGAGGCAGACGCAGAAACACTACAGGATGCACGAAGCCTTGTTACACAAATAGCCTCTATGCGTGGCGCAGTAGCACGAGCCGAGCTTGAAGCAAAGCAAATCATTGAACTGGAAAAAAGCAATGACATTGCCGATCTTAAAACAGCGCAAGCAAGACGTAGTGCCTATGAAGAAATACTTTCCGATGTACGTTTAGTATTAAGTGGCGCAGAAGGTCTGACTCCAGAACAGATATTTGCCAAGATGGAAGCCGATGGCTTTGGGCTAAAGACACCAAAGAAGTCTGACACTGCCGAAGCCACGACAGCAGAAGAAGCCGTCGAGCCAGTAAACAAAGAAGAAGTACCCGTCAACGATAAGAACCAGCAAGTCGCACCAAAAGCAGACGAAGAGCCTGTAACTACCGAAAAAACAGATGAGCCAGAAGTAGAAGAACCCAAGGATGAAACAGACGAATTAATTGACGCATCTCGTGCTGTGAGAGAAGACGATACTGTTCTTAATAAAATGCGAACAGATGACCCTGATGCTTACAAGGATACAATTATTCAAGCTATACGGGCCAATGTGCCTTCATCTCCAGATGGGCATTGGAAACAGCCACAAATCAATACAATAGAAGAAGCTATTGCACGAGCCGAAACACCAGAACAGATTGATAAAATAGCAGACATTGCATCTGGTATTGCGTCGTCCGAAAAACTTATTACAAACAGACGGCTAAAGAAGCTCCTAGGATTAGACAAAAAGCCTGTCACGACAGAAGCCCCGATCTCAGCAGATATGAAAGGTCGTGCATTAGCAAAAGGTTTTGACTGGCGTAAGCTCAAACCAAACGAGAAGTCTGCCGAAGGACGTGTTACACGAGGCTCACTGGCTGATGCAATAAAAGAAAAAGGAGGAGAAGGCGACGATGCGTATGCGCTTCAAATCCAAGATGAAACTTTTGAGCTAATAGAATTGCTAAACGGCGTTGAAGAATTAAGAACCATGAATGCCGATCAAATATTGGAAGCAATCACCGAACTATCCAAAACAGAAAAGTATGGCGCGGGTGCTAGAACAGAAGACATCGTGGCTCTTGCCAGACATGAGCTAAAAGAAGCTGGATATTTTGACGACGTTCTGAAGTCAGAAGATAAAATCTGGACGACTACCGAGCAGAAACTAATCCGCGAACACATGAAGTCTTTGAAAGGCGAGTATCCTGAACTTGGTGAGGATGCTATACGCTACATGGCAGAAACACGAACCAATAAACAGAGAGGCGCACAGCCTCGCTCAGACGTTAGATCAACTCAGCCGAATATAGAGAGGAAATCTATCCTAACCACGGCTGGACGAGCCGAAACGGGGCGTATACAGGGTATTCTGCGTCGAGGAACACCGATTGCCAAGGGTTCAGACTACACAACAACTTCTGGATACAAAGCTAGAGCGAATGAACTAGGCAGAGAAGCCGCCGCTTTACGTGCGTTACAGACAAAACAAGAGCCTTTGACGGGTGGCAAGCTAAAGAAAGCACAAGCTCAGTACAAGCAGATGATTGCAAATGGCATAGACGAAGCGGCTGCAAAGCGTATGTCTGGTTTGGCAAGAGGCACAGAAACCTATTCCGATCTCGTTCCCTACACCACAACAGGACGAGAAATGGTATTCGGTCACAATGGATTGGAAGAAGTTAAGAAAGGTGGCACAGCATGGTACGACGGCGTCACTAGGAAAGCCTACATCAGTCGTGAATTGGCTATGCGAGCAAGAGGTGACTCCCCTGCCCCAGTAAAGAAACCAGACGGCGAAGAAGTCCAAGAGAAAATACAGACCCTTCTAGCTAGAATTAAAGCAAAAGACGGAGGTGGCCCAGAAGCATTATTGGCGGAACTGCAAGCCAAGATGAAGAAGAAAGTGGGCGACACACCAGAAGCTAAGATAGATGCGCCTGACAGTTCAAATGCTAAAGCAAGTCCTTCACCTCAAAAGGGTAACAAGAAACTTATAGTCCGAAGTAAGGACGATCCGACAGACATACGGATTATGAGCGAAAAGCAAGTCCAAGACGGCAAAGACATCTATGCCATCATTGGTCAGAAAGGGGGTAGAGCGTCTGACCCTGCTAACTGGGATGTGCGTTACGCACCAATGGATGCCAACCCTAAATCTATAACAGCAAAGACAGACCTATTCGAAAGTCTGCCACCAGAAGAAGGATTAATGGAAGGACAGCCTAGCGTAGGCGGTCTGTATGAGGCAGGAAATGCTACAGGGTTAGGTCAACCACTAAGCGTTGATGAAATAGATGATACAATCGTTAAACTTTCAGATGAAGAAGCTGAGATATTAAAAAACGTAACTAATCTTGCACTTAAACAAGACGGCGGTAGTTTCCAGCAACTTAATGCACCGCGAGAAGTAACCTTCAAAAATCTTAGATATGCAACGGGGTTCTTAGATGGGTCTTCACGATGGCCTCTTGACGTACTACAACAGCAACAAATAGTTAAAAATCTAAAAGTCTTATACGCCGCACAACAAAGAGCCGTACCTCAAGGGTACATACTTCCAAATGCGGAGAGAAAAATTGTTGTTGATGAAATTCATAAGGTTTTTGACAAATTCAATGCAGACGAAATTGCTCAAGCAAAACGTCTTGTCGAAAGTCTAGGTGGTGATCCTAATATTGCTCCAATATTCCGAGGAAAAGTTGCTAAACAAAGTCGCGATTCAGCAGGCACGTACAATCGAGCCTCAAATGCAGTCGCTATGAATCAAACAATCGCAGCGCGATTAGACCCACGCACGACTACATTACTCCATGAAGTTGGACACTGGGCATACCAAAATATTCTAACGCCCCAAGATCGTATTACTTTTTGGGAAGGCATAGATAAATACTACGACGCTGGAGGAAAGATAGACAAGACACGAGTGCGAAATCACTTGCCAAAGTTTAGTGAAGAAAAAGTTACAATTATGGAGGGTGGTGAAGAAAGAGCAACAACAATTATGTCGAACGCTGAAACCAGTCCACAGGAATTTTTTGCTAATCAGTTTGCAATGTGGGCTTCGCAAAATCGTAAAGGTCTAGCGTTTACAGACGAGAACTATTGGAGAACTGTGACCCGTTTTGTTAAAGCTGTCTTTGATAGGTTCTTTGACAAAAAGAGAATTGACCCTGACTTAGAGCCACTCTTCGCAAAAATTCTTCCTGAAGAGGAGCGCAAGGTATTTGCTGGTGGCGTTGACGGGCAACCAACGAAGAAAGAAGGAGAAGTTATACACTCGCGCTTTAAGATGCTTGAGCTTATAGAGGAAGACATTGTCGATGCAATAGAGCGCGACAGTACAGACGGCATCATCAATGCCTTCCAAGACTTACAGCGTTGGATACTAGGCATCGCCGTAAACAATAAAGAAATACAGATAAGCCGACACATTAAGATGGGGGGATCAGGGCCACTGATTGCACTTAGGCGTACAGACAACAAGCCTCAAAAATTACTTACAATGCTTAACGACAAGTTTAGAGCAATGGATGAGATCATGCGCGGCAATGCAATGGGTGACTTTGTTTCTATTGACGACAGACCGATGGCGCGAAAGTTTCTTGAAGGTGGTGAGTTTGAAGGTCTTACTCGCATGAAAGCAAACCCAGAGGTAGTTGCCGAAGACCTCAAAGATTTCTATTACAATGGCTATCTTGGGAAGTGGCAACCAGAAGATGGCATTCCTCCCAAAATTAAAAAATTAGAATTATCTTCGACTAAACAGATATTGGTATATGCAAGAGAAGCATTGAGTGCTGGCTATAACAGAGTAGAAGGACATCAGCTACTACCACCCGATTCAGTTCCACAATCTGTAAAGGGCAATGAGCCTCCTATTGCAGAGGATGGCACAGTTAAGTTATCACCGAAAAAGAAAGAAGCCGCAACCCGACAGAAAAGAGAAGAAACATCTACGCTTAAACAAGCTGTGCGAAACGCCAAGACGTCTAAGAATAAGAGGTCTAAAGCACCGCAGCAAGATGCTCCCGACATTGATCCAACGACAGCTAAAGAGCTTAAATCAACATCACTCAGAAAGCTCATGCGTATGTATAAAAAACACGCAGGCACAGACTACGGCGATCAAATATCAAATGAAATAATATCAAAGATTAAATCACGTCCTGTATCTATAAAAGAAGTGGAGATCACCAGAGAAATTCACCAGATGTCTGGCAAGCAACTGGAAGATAATCTTCTTAATGCACTACATGAAGGCGATAGAAATATGGTCAGCATGACAGCATACGAAATAGCGAGACGAAAGAAATCAACTAAAGAAATAAAAATCCCCGCTAAGTTCCATGCGTCTCTTGACATATTTGTTCAAAGAGAAATGACAGACAGCCAAGGGGTAGCAAAAGATGATGGTATTCCAGCATCAGCACGAGCCTCAGTACGCGATATGCTTGGCAAGATTACGCACAGAGACGCAGAAGTACAGACATCTGCTCGAACAATAGCGTACAGAATGCTCAACATTATAAACAAAACACCTACAGGTGAGAGAATATCGACAGCAGACATGGCACGTCTCGGAGGCGGAGACACCCGTATGGTAGGCGACGGGGTCTTTGGCGATTACCGATCAGCAGACTTCAATAATTTTAGAAAAGAAATCAGACGCATTGCAGCAATCATTAACAGAGGCAAGGGCAAATCCGATCAAGCTATGTTCAATCTAATGAAGATGATTACGCGATCTGGCATTCTCGATGCCAATGAAAGCGACGCTATACGTCAAGCCTTTAAAGCACGATACAAGCAAGACGCTCCACAAGAGGTAGCTGATGAATGGTTTGCAGAAGAGGTCAGTAAGTACACCCGTGAAGACCTCAGACGTGCCGCCATTATACCTGAAGATACAGACATCTCTTTGCGCCAGACATTTGACGACGCTATCGACAAGGTTATCGAACACTCTGCATATGTCCTGAATGGTCAGATTGGTAGCACTCCAATTCGAAATAGATACAGACGTCTTACATTCTACGGCGATATGTTTACACAAAGAAGCAACGCTCCACACATAAATGCTTATGGTGGACAAATTATCCATCACCCAAATTATGTTGTTGATGTTGCTTATGATACATGGAAAGGCTCGTCTCGCTCACGCAAAGCCAACATCGTTAATTATACAAAAGGAGGTGTTGGATTTGATGAAGCTGGGCAACGACCTATTGTATTCTTTCACGGAACTCCTGCTGGGTTTGCATTTCGACGAACAATCGACAATCCAAATGTAGTATTTAGAAAGTCAACGATTGGTAACAACGGCCCAGGATTTTACCTGACAGAAAACCCAAATGTTGCTCAACAAGTGTATGCCAATCGTCCAACACTAGCATCAATGACAGAACAAATACGAGACCTCGATGTTGATGACGTAACGAAAGAAGAAATGTATGCAGAAGCACACGACGTTACACAGTTACGAATGCAAATAACAAAGCTACGACGGCAGTACAATGATATGGAAGAAGCGATGTTTGTTGAAGGGGAATCATTTGATATTGACCACTACCAGAACGAGCTAGATAAGCTAATTCATGCCGAACAATATATAACCGATGGCTTGGCGCAACAAGGCATAGTGTTTGACTCATACGTTATGCCAATGTTTGTTGATCTAAAAACGCCAGTCGACTTTAGATATTCAGCAGATTACAACATCGACCATCCCATGATTAAGTCAATTATGGGCGAGATACTTGTTCGAGTAAACGACTCTGATCGCGCTCTCACCTATCTGCAAGACACAATGGTAGGTGATTTGTCTGGGCCAAGTACCTATGCGGCATTAGTCAAATCTATAGAAGCCACTGGCTCTAATGTAAGAGGGTCTCAGGCAACGCTTACAAAAATACTAGAAGACCTTGGCTATGACGGAATGCTTACAACCCATTCAAACACTCTTTCGTACAGCACTGATAGAATGGCAGACGGACAGACTTACGGGGCATCCCACTTTTCACATACAGCCCTCGTATTATTTAAGCCTGAACAGGCAAAGCACGTCGAAGCCGACTACTTTGACAGGAATGATGCACAACTTTACAACAGTAAAGATGAGTTTGTTTCAATAGATAAAGGTACTTCAGGCGATCTAATTAATAGCTTTATTAACAACGACATAAACTCTTTCAGCGACATACCCGTCGGACAGTTCGGTGAGCTAGTAGAGGAAGGTGGGGCAAACAGCACCATATCGAGTGCCGTTATGTCTATGCTTCGCAAGCGTGAGCCAAGCGTTGCCGAAGAACAAGCAATACGAAAGCACGGCGTCTTTGGTTTCCTTAACAGAGTGTCCACAAAGATACGCAACCAGGGAATGAACTGGCTTGCAGACAGATATGCGGAACACTACCCCGATATGCAGCAGCGTTTTGGCAGCAAGATTATGCCGATATTTAACAAACTTAGAAGTCTGCCAGACAGCGACGGCATACTACGCTCCTACTTCAGACGCTCAACTGCTGGCTTTGGACAGGAACAACCTAAGTCTCATGCCCGCATCACCCGCGCCTTACGGCGAGGCGATGGTTCTCGTGCAGAAAGACTGCTAACGACAGACGAAAGAAGTATCTACAAGCAAGTACGAAGCGTATTAGCTAACGAGAGAAACGAAATGATTGCCGAGGGCTTCCATGTCGGTGACAGAGGGCCAAACTATCTACCTCAAGTATGGGATCAAAGTGCTATACGTAAAAATAAGGACGAGTTTATCGCCAAGATGAAGCGATACTACGAAGTCGAAAGCCTATCAAACAATAGGACATATAGTGACGCAGAAGCACAAGCCTTTGCTGAAGGCATAATGCTAAAGCTCTTAGACGAAAGCGAGGGCGGTGTCTTTATTCCAGTTAAAGGGTCAACAAAGAACTCTACCTTTGAGAACGTCGACTACTCAAGGGTTATCGAGCTAGAGAAATACCCAGATATGCTCAACGAACTAGAGGGTTTCTTAGAAAGCAACTTGGAAAATCTGCTGGTTAAATATTTAGAAGGTAGCTCCCGACGTCTTACGTCTGCGAAACGCTTTGGTGTCAACAGCCACGCTGTCTCTGACTACATGATGGTAGCTAAAGAAGGACGCATGGGTATTGCTCGCCTCCTATCAAAAGCAAGACAGTTCGAATACGACGTTACCGCTATGAACTCAGAGGGCATAAAGGAAACAGCAACACTCGTTGACACAATACGGATGCCTTTTGAAAACAATAAAGGCGAAGCCGTGGCTTTTGCAGACAAGTTACTAGAAGTAGGCACGACGTCTGGCCCAGCAGGGGTTAAGCAAATGCTAATGGATATTGCACCAATGGTCGATGGGAAAGTTAGCCCAGTCTACAAGAAAAGAGTTGATGCAATAGTCGGCGCAATACAAGACTTCAAGGGTAAGACAGGACAAATTGCTTACGATACTGGCGAAGAATACGTGGATAACGCTATGCGTATCCTCCATAAGAAGCCTATGCACGGCACAAACAAGACGGGCATGAGAGTATCACGCGGTCTGCGTTTCTTTAACAACGTCTCGCTCCTCGGTTTCACAACATTAACATCTATCGGTGACTTGGGATTACCTATCATACGATCTGGCTCTTTCAAAAGCTGGGCAAAAGGTCTGTATAATATGCAAGATAAAGAGTACAGGCAGATGATTAAGAACATCGGTGTTGCTATGGAGAACATAGTCCACGAACGCATGGTACACATGTATGGTGCGCCCGATAACAAAGCGTCTCACGCTTTCTTTAACGCTACCTTGCTTACACCTTGGACAGACATGAACCGACAGATCGCTGGAGCTACAGGTTATGAGACGTTTAAGACAATGCAGATTAAAGCGCAGCAATCATTTAAAGCAGGCACACCTTACGCTATGCAGTCAGGACAATACAAGACGGCGCATCGTTTCCTAAAGAATTATGGCCTCGAAGAGTATTTACCTGGCGCAACAAAAGCAAACGAAAGCCTTGGAAACAGGCAGTTGCTTGATGTTGATAAGGGAGACGACAAGGTAAGAATGGCTGTTATTAAGTTTGCAGACGACGCAATCTTCCAGCCTAACCCGAACGACATACCAATGTGGGCGCAGACGCCAGTCGGTTCACTGGTATTCCAGCTTAAATCATTCCCACTTATGATGACACGTCTTGGTGGACACGTACTCAGCGAAGCGAACAAAGGCAACTTAACACCCCTTATTTACTTGGCGTCTATTGGCCCTGCGTTTGGTGCAGTCACACTCAGCGTTAAAGATATTATTCAAATGCGTGGTGGTGAGGATGATCGAAGCCCAGAGTTTAGAAAGAGAAACCTCCTCAAGGCATTGGGATACGACAAGGATACGCACGGCGACGAGCAAGACTTCCTTGGCTGGTACGTAGAGAGCATGATGGTTATGGGTGGTCTTGGTCTTATGGGAGACGTCATTCACTCTGCCGTAACGCAAGCAGACAATGGTGCATACGGACAACAGCGTATGTGGTCAACGCTTCTTGGCCCATCATTCGGTCTTGGTACAGCAACAATGAATGTAACTGCTGGCTTGATGGATGAGAAGGACAACAGCAACGCAAAAGAAAGATCAGCAGTAAGAGAGATGGCTACACGTATACCCGTCCTCGGCGGTAACAGAAAGTTTAGAGAGGGTGTAGTAGACGCATCGGCTGGAGAAGCCTCAAGTGGTAACACGGGTGGGTGGAAATCAAGCATGACAGATAGTTACTAGGAGTATTTATGCCAGAGATTACGATGGAAAGATTTTTAAAGTGGAAGATACTGCCACGATTAATGATGGGCGTAATGACCTACGCTTATCTCGATACCCTGTGGTGGTTTCAAAGCCTGTCGCCAGACGAGATGACAACGCAGGCGGCAAGTTTAACAGCAACAGTAACAGGAGCTATGACAGGCGCATTCGCCGTCTGGCTTGGATCGGAGAAAACAAATGATAACACAACTACTTAGTTCTGTTGTCGGGTTAGGCACTAGCTTTCTCGACAGCAAAGCGCAGATTCAAAAAGCAAAAGCAACTAAAGAACAGAAGATCGCAGAAGGCACAGCGAACTGGGAGACAATGGCAATGGACGCATCGAAAGGTTCATTCAAGGATGAGCTTTGGACTATCGTTTTTGTTTTAATTCTAGTGGCAAACTTCATTCCTTGGGGCGGAATGCAAGACATTATGCAACGAGGGTTTGAGAATTTGGAGAGGTGTCCAGAGTGGATAACCTACGGAATGTATGCCTCAATCGCCGCGTCGTTTGGGCTTCGTTCCTTCAGCAAATTGAGGAGAAAATGAATAAGGAATTAATAATAACCAACGTCTGCGTCGCATTTCTCGGCGTAGTCCTACTCTACTTTTTTATATTTTAAAGGAGACAGCAATGGCTTTTAAATTATCACAACGATCTCTTGGAAGATTAGACGGCGTTAAACCACTACTGCACTCAGTTGTTACTACAGCCATCGGTCTTTCTAACGTCGACTTCGGTTGCATCTGTGGGCTTCGTACCGAGGCAGAACAGGCTGACCTCGTAGCTCGTGGCGCATCCCAGACGCATAAATCTAAACACCTTACGGGAGATGCTGTGGACTTAATGGCTTATATTTCTGGGAGGGCAAGCTGGGAATTAAATCTGTACGACGACATTGCAGACGCAATGAAAGAAGCAGCCGTAAGAGAAGGTGCTAAAATTAGATGGGGCGCGGCATGGCAAATAAATGACCTTCGTGATTGGGAAGGCACAGCAGAAGAAGCTATGAATGCTTACATAGATTTACGTCGCTCCCAAGGACGACGACCTTTCATTGATGGGCCACACTTTGAGTTAATGGATTGAAGGCAGTTGTCTTTGTTCTTGTACTGATGAAAGGGTCAGAGGTTGTAGATGAAGGAAACGTGGGTAGTTTTCAAAAGTGTGACTGGCACATCCAACAAATTAATCGGGCTGGAAACAACAGTCCGTACTCAGCGTACTGCAAACCAACACTTATAGATAAAGAGGAAGACGAATAATGCCTTGGATAGATGAGATAGATGAGGTGCAAGATTTCAAAGAAGTCTTAAAGCAAATCAAAAAAGAAATGGAAGAAGGTTTTATAAAGCCAGACGAGTTCAACAACAAAAAGCAGAAGGACAAAGATGTACGAGTACAAGATAAAGGAAGTCGTAAACATAGTTGACGGCGATACAGTCGACATCATCATCGACCTCGGCTTCTCTTTGACCAAGAAAGAACGTGTACGTCTGGCTGGTATTGATACGCCTGAATGCCGAACCCGCGACCTAGAAGAAAAGCAGATGGGTCTTGAGGCGAAAGCCTTTATAACAAGGCGTCTCGCTGATGGCGAGCCTTCAGGCTTGCGGGTGAAGACAGAGAAAGACGGCAAATACGGACGTATGCTGGGAACTCTTTTTGTTGGCAGCCAAAACATTAATCAAGAAATGATCGAGAGAGGTTACGCTTGGGAGTACGACGGGGGGAAAAAGAAAAAAGATTTACAAGAATTACGATCCCGACGTTGAACACAGAGCTAGGTGTTAGTCGATTAACCTTTGGCATTATCCTAATAGCATGGATTATTGAGGTAATTAAAAACCCCGAACCAATAATCGAAATCATTTTAGACATACCAAAATTTAACAACTATATTATTTTGTGGTGACAACCTCGCCTAAAAGTGCGGCGTAAGCACAGATGTCTACTATACTGTCCACATGATCTGATGTCTTGTTAAGACGCGATAACTTCACACCAATCATACACTTCAGCACTTGGTCAGCCGTTACCTTAGTTCCAAGAATGACACTCCATATATCAGCTATCTGTTGATGGTTAACCTTGACGTCACCATAATCTTTGGCTCTGTCGCCGTTAATATATTCTTCTGCTCTTAATAAAAATTCAGACCTAATCATAGATACGTACCTTTAATAACCATTTGAGTAACCCTTCATCCTTTCTTGCTTGTAATTTTAGATCGGCGATCTCCTGACGCAGTAGCTTTCTTTTCTCTCTGGCTTTTATCTGCTCGTCTGGTGTTGAAATTTTATTCGCTACAATTTCTTCAAGTCGTTCCGATATGGAAATTATTTCATTTTGTTTCAAATCTATTTCGTGCATTATCTTTGAATACTTGTTGCTTATGCGTAAATAATTGTCAGAAATTATTTCAATAGTCTCTTCCATGTATTACTCCTTCGGTAGTGGTTCGTATAATTTAAAATCAGAACACAAGACGTTTGCGTTCTTGTCATGCTTTGTGCAATGCCAACAGCCATCTGGCTTTGGTCTGGCGAACTGACATAAAGAACAAGAGGTAGGTTCAACATCTACCCCATCCCAACAGACGCCTGCCTTAAAACAACCACGGCAACGCCAGTCCGAACTGTCTTTTGAAATCTTCTTGGCTTCACCATTTAGTATTCGTTGTATGCGTTCCTTGATGTGACCCATTTCGAACTCGTCATACTTAACGATCTCGGCATGGTAGTCTGAGTTATTCTTATTGATCGCAATAAAGAAACACTCATCCATCTTGGACATACCCATCATCATCTGCACTTGCGCGAAGTAGCGAGGGTGTGAAAACTTTACGCCGTCCTTTACAAACTTCTTGAAGCTCGCATCATTCATACTTTTAATTTCTAGGACACGAAGAATGCCATCATCTAATTCTATATGCCCGTCCATGTGACAGACGATATGCCCTTCCCATTCTTCATAGGTGTGCTGTCTACCAGTAAGTCCGTCTATTTCCCATACGCGGACATCTGCTTTTTCTTTTAGGTCTTTGACGACTTCGTCTTCGAGTATGTGACCCAAGCGGAATATTCGCTTGAGGCGAGCGTCTGGCTGAGTGTTGGGAAATCCGCGTAGACTGTACGCTTGGTAGGCGTCGCACGGATGTCCGATGCCTGAAGCCCCAATATAGTCTCTTGCTCTTTCTTCTTTTTGTTTGTCGTATCCGTCATCTATTGCTACTAAAACCTGACTCGATAAAACTCTGCTCATTATATTGCCTTAAAATTGGGGGAGCATAAGCTCCCCCGTTACGGGAGGTAACACCCCTCCTAGAAGGGGATTTCGTCGTCCAGTTTGTCGGCAGTATCTTCGCCGTTGGACTTTGCTGTTGCTGGCATAAACTTTTTAACCTCTGAGGACACACGCTCTACGCCGTCTTCTCCCTTCCAAGGTTTGCCCATACCCACTGTGATCTTGCAGACGAGACCTTTCATCGTCTCAACATCCCCAGGTTTGTCAGGGTTTGGGTGGTCAGCCGAGATCAGAAATGATTTCAACTGACGTCTGCCAATCTCTTGTGCTTGTTCACTTGTGTGTAGAATATTAAAGTTCACACGAATGTCGCCCGAACCTCCTTCATCTACAAGATCAGTAACTAGCTTTTTGTTTTTTGTAGTACCTACACTTTCAATCTTCGCGTCTGAACATTTAACTGTGTACGTACCAGGTTGCAGACGTGTGCTTCCCGCACTCGCCTCTACGCTCGATAGGTCTAATGACCCAAATCCACTCCAATCACTCATACTTTTTCTCCTTCTTTTTTGGATGGTTCATCTCCCAACATTCTTGTTAAGAGTTCTGTTATGTCGTCTGATTTTTCATAAGGCTTCAGACGATTGCGCGGATCACGGGTTTTCCCATGCCATCCACTAACCTCATCGGTAACAATGTACCTCTGAACTTTCGGTTTGCCTTGGTCGTTGGTATCCGTAATACGAACACCACATAGAACATGATCGAACAAGGCGGGAACGTGCTTAGACACTGACCCCCCTTTAACTAAAGGCCAATAATGTGTGACATCATTCGCGTCTTTTTCTTCTTTAGCCAGACATGTTACATAGACATGCAAAGGAAGATCACGAATAGTCTTCAACGCTCCCAACATTATGCGATTGTAGTCACCCCATAACTGAAAGCCGTTCTTGTTGCCCTCGTGTTCCTTCTCCAGATGTTCTATAAGACGCTCAGACATTTCTGTCAGACTGTCTATAGCTATCCACTTGTACCCAGCTTGTTGAAATTCATCAGTGGATATCATCTTCCATATACCTCGGAAACTAAACACACCCTTCTCAGGATCATGCGCTCCATCCCACGACGTAAAGGGAAGATAGTCTATTGATACGTCTTCGATTGATTTAAGTCCTGCCTCGCCAGACAAAATCAAACCTTTGCCGTACCTCTTCTGATAGTATCGGCATTGATACGTCTTGCCAAACCCATGATGTGCATACAATAAAACCTTTGTCGGTTCGTCTTGTGCCACGTTTGCTGTACTCATAACTTTAAACATTTCTAATTACCTTTATCTTTGGCCTATCTAATTTGCGAGTAAGCGCAAACATGAGTGGGTCTTGCTCATGGTGTGGAAGTTTTTGAAACTGTCGCTTATCGACAGTTAAATTTCTCCGAATGTAATGAGGTACACTTCCCTGACTGAAATGTTTTTCTAGGGCGTCTTTATCCCAAGACCAACGCTCAGTTCGGTTGCATATAATCTCATATCTCGGAGTAGATTGTGCGAGTTCACCAGCTTCCTCTGGAAAGTTATGCGCCAGTTCGTTCTCGATCTGCCCTATTCTTTCCTCGATGGTCTCTCGTTGTTTTGTTAGTGTCTCTAGTTCTTCAGCAAGTTTTTCCATAGTATCTACTTGGGAAGAACCAGAACTAACAGTGCTTGGGGTGTCTGAAAAGACATCCCACTTGTCTGTAGTGGTCATATTTTTTACTCCTCAAATTGACATCAGCGTATAACGTATGATGTGTGTTGACTACTAGGGTAGTGTATTGTATGTTATACGAGTATGCAAGTACAAATTTTAAAAAAAGGAAATATCATGGCGAAGAAGCTCAATATCGCCCGTCTTATAGACGACTTAGGCGGTGCGTCTGTTGTCGCTCAGATGGCAAAGGTCGTAAGGACTGCGCCGTATGGGTGGGTGAACAGAAACTTTGTGTCTTCCATAGTCCTTGAGAAAATTCTTACCGAGAAACCTGAACTTGAAATTGATAATTACTTTGAAGAGGAAGAAAATGAGCAAGACAAAACTGGAAGCGGCACTTGAATATTTAGATCGTGGTTGGTCTATTATACCAATCAAACCAGAGGGCAAAAGACCCGCAATAAAATGGCTAGACTATCAAGAGAGACAACCAACAGAGCAAGAGGTTGAGGAATGGTGGACGAAGTGGCCTACGTATGACATCGCTATTGTAACAGGCGCAATCAGTGGTGTCGTTGTCGTGGACTGCGATAATGAAGACGCTCTTCATTCTGCTTTTGATAGTGGTATGCGATCA
>CETC01052415.1_pt1 | contig 29537 bp, 33 predicted proteins | sample 326911 | NCBI WGS metagenome assembly CETC01 (sample SAMEA2622694, study PRJEB7988) | marine metagenome | isolation source: saline water (ENVO:00002010), including | reverse complement strand
ACGGTGACAGTCCCCGTGCAGAATTTTATTGAAGCATCTCCTTATGTGGGAGGGTGGAAAGTCTCTGTACAAACTAATAATGGTACACTAACTCTCGACTGATTCTGCTGTATCGTCGGAATTAAAATTAACGGTAGGTGGCTGCCGATCCAAACGTAGGCAGGGGTTTTTCGGTTTTCCTAGTTCGCGACAAAAAACCGATTTTATATTTTGTTCTATGTAATACATGGTTGAAAATATTTGGGATGGTTGCGTTTTATTATTAGTGGGTATATTATTCGGTATTTTATTATTTAAAATAGTATTGCTCCCCGAGGGAGCTAATGTGTTTGAAATAAATAAAAATGTTGTCCATCACCCGCCGCTTTAGCTCAGTTGGCAGAGCAACGGTTTTGTAAACCGTAGGTCGTCAGTTCAAATCTGACAAGCGGCTCCATAGGGGGATTAGCTCAGTTGGGAGAGCATCTGCTTTGCACGCAGAAGGTCAAGAGTTCGAATCTCTTATCCTCCACCACTTATGAAAAAGACATTTAACCGTTAAGAGAACATTATTAGGAAAGACAGACTACTTATTGTGACCACCAAACATGGTATAAAATGGCTCTTAAGAAGAATTATCTATTAGATACCAGCGTTTGTTTAACAGATGCTGATGCAATTTACAAGTTTGATAACCACGATTTATTTTTGCCGTTAAAGGTGCTTGAAGAAATAGACAAGCATAAAAAACGACAAGATTCGGTTGGTGTAAACGCTAGAAAAATTATTCGCTCCTTAGATGAATTGAGGAGTAAAGGTAGTTTAGAGAAAGGCGTCAGACTGGATAAGGGAAAAGGCATCCTCAAAGTGATGTCATATGAATCCTTAAAAGAGGTGGTATTTCCCCCTGATTTAGATATGAGGATTCCAGACCATGCTATTATAGCCACTGGTAAAGTGGTTCAAATGGATTTTCCAAAGCGCAAGACAATTGTTGTCAGCCGCGATATCAATATGAGAGTTATCTGTGATTCTATTGGTATCATGGCTGAAGACTACACTTCAGAAAAAGCAGTCACTTCATCGGAAGAGTTATTCCAAGGATTCTCAGAAATTTTAGTGGATGATCAATTTATCGATAGATTCTATGAAGGCGAAGAATTATACATTGCTAGCGATGAAGTAGAAGAAGAATGGTATCCCAATCAATATTTACTGCTTATTTCCAACTCTAACCCTAAAAAGTCGTGTTTAGTGCGCTTCAATAACCATCACAGCCCACTTAAAAAAATAATACATGACAGGATAGCAGATTGGAAAATAAACGCTAGAAACAAAGAGCAGGCGTTTGCGATTGATATGTTGATGGATCCAGAAATTAAATTGGTTTCTTTGGTTGGTCGCGCTGGGTCTGGTAAGACTCTGTGCGCAATTGCTGCTGGACTCCAACAGACAATTGGTCTCCATGGGGAGAATAACCACTATTCGCGACTTATTGTGTCTCGTCCTGTGCAGCCAATGGGGCGTGATATCGGTTTCCTGCCTGGTACAATGGAGGAAAAAATGTTACCATGGCTCATGCCTATCCAAGATAATTTGAAGTTCCTCATGGGCGACAGAACGTCTTTGGAGATGTACATGGATAAGGGCAAGATTGAGATTGAAGCTCTCACATATATTCGAGGGCGTTCCATCTCAAATGCTTTTATTGTGATTGATGAAGCGCAAAATTTGACAAAGCATGAAATTAAGACTATAATTACAAGAATAGGCGAGAATACTAAGATTGTGCTAACTGGCGACGTTGAACAGATTGATAATGTTTATGTAAATGAAACATCTAATGGTTTGGCTCACGCCGTAGAGAATTTTAAGACACACAAGATTGCTGGTCACGTGACCTTTAAAAAGGGCGAAAGATCAGAGTTAGCAACGTTAGCATCAAAAGTTCTATAATTAAATTAAACAATCGCTTATTTTGTGTTATATTAAATAAAGGAGCGCTTAACATGAGTGAAGAAAAAACTATAACAGAAGAAAATGTACACCAAAATCCTCTTCTGGCATTGCCAGTCGAGCCAGATTCAGAACTAAAGAAATATCTGGTTGAGTATGTTGGTACTAAACTAGATAATGAAGAGGTAACTGTTAACATGGTTGCAGAGGTCTTGGCAACTGACTTCCCAGAGTTTGTTTTTGCATTTGCAGAAGAAAACTTTTTACGAGGTTATCAATTAGGATTGAATGATGCTGAATTACTTGAAAGAAGCACACCAAAGAACAATTAATAACGTGCAGGATTTTTATACCAGCACGGGGGTTCATGTTTATGTTAAAGAGCCTCTCAAAAATGATATTGATGTAGAAGAAGTAATCTCCAAGTTGGAAACTTTAATTCCTGAACATTTATTGTCAGAAGTTGAGATGATTGTGATTGGCTGGTTTGAGGAATTTAAAGAGCGTCAATTAAACGCATTTTACAGTGACGGTTGTTTATACATTTCCCCAGAACAAGATAATGCTGAAGATTTATTAGATGATTTGGTACACGAGACATCACATTCAATAGAAGAATTATATGGATACGAGATATATGGCGATAAAACATTAGAAAATGAATTTCTTAAAAAACGGCTGCAGTTGAGACAAATTTTGTGGGCGCATGGCTGGAAAACACCTTCGTCATTTTTCACAAATACTGAATATGATCTAGAATTTGATGAATTTTTATTAAACAAGGTAGGATATGATAAATTAGCTTTGTTAGCACAAGGGATATTTGTGAATCCATATGCTGCCACATCCCTAAGAGAATATTTCGCTACTGGATTTACGGACTTTTTCTTGAATATTGATAGAGAGGTATTAAAAGTTATTTCTCCTGTGTTGTATAAAAAATTATTAAAATTAAATGGTAAAAAAAGTTCTTGACAATGGTTTAATATGTGGTTATAATAGATCTGAATATAGGAGAATAAATTGCCACATATATCTTACTCGGAATTAAAAGACTGGGTTTTTTGTGCATTCTATCACAAATTGACGAGAGTTGATAAGATAGAAGGATTTAAAGGAAACGCATACACTGCCTTCGGAACAGCGATGCACAGTGTGTGTGAGAAGAAGTTGCTACAAGAAGAAGTAAGTGACGCATACTTTGTTAAGGAGTTGAAGAAAAATATTGCTAGCCTTGACGATGATGTAGAAATTGATCAAAAATTGGTGCTTGATATGATGGGACAGGGAAAGAGAATTATTCCTGAAATCTCGGATGCGCTTAACGATTATTTTGAGGAATATGAAGTATTGGCTGTTGAGATGCCGCTTTACGAACCAATCGAAGGTCACGATACTTACAGATTTAAGGGCTATATTGATGCGGTAGTAAAGACGCCCGATAATAAAGTGCATATTTTTGACTGGAAGACATGTTCGTGGGGCTGGGACGCAAGGCGCCGCTCTGATAAGATGACCACCTATCAATTAACTTTGTATAAACACTTTTTTGCTCAAAAAATGAGCGTTGATCCAAAACACATAGAAACACACTTTGCATTGCTTAAGAGAACTGCAAAGAAAAATCGTGTAGAATTCTTTAGGGTGACGAGCGGCGCACAAAAAACGAAGAACGCTTTAAAATATTTGAATATGGCCCTATACAATATTCAGAAAAAGCGTTATATTAAGAACAAGCTTTCCTGTACAGCGGGATATGGCTGTAAATTTTATAAGACAGAACACTGTCCATGAGGTATGAATGAAAAAAACAAAAGTTTTGGTCCTTTCTGACCATCCATTGTCTCCCTCGGGGGTGGGGACACAAACGAAGTATATGATCGAAGCCCTATTAAAAACAGGGAGATATCAATTTATTTGTTTAGGGGGTGCCATGAAGCATCAATCCTATCAGCCGCAATTAGTTGACCCATGGAAAGAGGATTGGAAAATCTTTCCAGTGGATGGGTACGGCAATCATGAAATAGTGCGCTCGGCCCTTCAAAAAGAAAAGCCAGATATTTTATGGTTTATGACCGATCCTAGATTTTACGGATGGTTGTGGGAAATTGAAAATGAGATTCGACCTAATGTGCCAATGGTATATTATCATGTTTGGGACAACTTTCCAGCACCAGAATATAATGCTAAATTTTATCGCTCAACAGACGAGGTAGTATGTATTTCGAAAGTCACACATGATATTGTAAAAGCTGTAGCGCCAGAGGTTAATTCTCAGTATTTACCTCACGCTGTTAATTCGAGTGCTTTCCATAAATTTACAAATAAACAACAGTTGGCCGCAGTTGAGCAAACCCGCCGCCGTTTGACTGTTGATTCAACAGACAAATATAAGAATGAAAACAAGAAGATTTTCTTTTGGAATAATCGCAATGCCCGCCGCAAGCAGTCGGGTACTTTGATATGGTGGTTTAAAGAGTGGCTAGACAAGGTGGGTCACGATAAGGCAATGTTGTTAATGCATACAGATCCGCGTGATCAGCATGGTCAAGATCTGCCGCATATTATTGAACATTTGAAAGTGACAGATGGGCAAGTTATGATTTCTACCAATAAGGTAAGTCCTGCAGATTTGGCTGTTCTTTACAACACGGCTGATTATACTATTAATATTTCAGATGCTGAGGGTTTCGGGTTATCTACACTGGAATCACTATCTTGTGGGACTCCGATCATTGTTAATATGACTGGCGGTCTGCAAGAACAGGTGACAAACGGCAAAGAATGGTTCGGTTTTGGTATTGAGCCATCTTCCAAATCAGTAATTGGCTCTTTGCAGGTGCCTTATATTTATGAGGACCGCATCAATCAACAAGATTTTGAAAAGGCACTGACTAAGGCTCTTAATTGGAGCAATAAGGCATATGATAAAATGTCTAGACGCGGTATTAGGCATGTGGAAGATAACTATAATTTTGAAGATTATGAAAAGAGGTGGGTTGATTTTATGGATAATGTGGTAGAAAAGTATGGTTCCTGGCCATCAACACAATATAAAACATGGCATTTGTTGGAGGTAGCGTGAAGAAGAAAATTTTACTTAAAGGTCCTGTATTGACGCGTTCTGGATATGGTGAGCAGGCTCGATTTGCATTGAGGTCTTTGCGTTCGCGAGAAGATTTATTTGACATCTATATCCAGCCACTGCAGTGGGGGCAAACTTCATGGACATTTGAGGTAGATGAGGAACGTGAGTGGATTGATAAGACTATCGAAAAAACTATTGGCTATGTACAACAGGGTGGATATTTTGATATGTCACTTCAAGTTACCATTCCAAATGAATGGGAAAAAATTGCCCCTGTGAATATTGGCTATACTGCTGGCATTGAAACGACTAAGGTGGCCCCTGTTTGGCTTCAAAAAGCTAACGATATAGTTGATAAGGTAATTGTTGTTTCGAGCCATTCAAAGCAGGTATATGAGAGCACTGATGTAATTGCTGTTGATCAGAACACTGGAAACAAAATGGATTATCGTCTAACAACACCGATAGTTGCAGTAAATTATCCTGTCAAGGAATATGAAAATTTGCCTGACTTGGATTTAAATTTGGACACTGATTATAACTTTTTAACAGTTGCACAATTTGGGCCTAGAAAGAACCTGCCTAATACTATTCGGTGGTTTGTGGAAGAATTTTCTGATAACCCTAATGTGGGTCTAATAGTAAAATCTAATATTGCTAAAAATTGTTTAATGGATCGTGAGCAATTATTCTCCGATCTTCGCAATTATTTGAATAGTGTCCCTGACCGTCAATGTAAAGTTTATCTTTTACATGGTGATATGACTGATGAAGAAATACACTCGTTATATCGACATCCCCAGGTTTCTGCTTTTCTATCTTTAGCTCACGGTGAGGGATATGGATTACCTATTTTTGAGGCAGCATATTCGGGATTGCCCGTGGTGGCAACAGGTTGGTCTGGACAATTAGACTTTCTAGTTGATGAAAATAAGAAGGAGCATTTTTATAATGTATCGTTTGATATACAAACAGTACCCAAAGAAGTTGTGTGGAAAGACGTTTTAATTGCTGAATCTATGTGGGCCTATCCGCGTGAACATTCCGCAAAGCAGAAGATGCGACAATGTTACAACGACATTACCACGGGTGCTGAAGAAGCCATTGCCAATAACAGTTGTGAGTATGCTAAAGAACTTGGCGAGAGATTCTCTGAAGAAAAGATGTTAGCCCAATTTGCAGGTGAAATCTATTCACCAGATCCAGAGTATTTGGAATGGGTGAAACAACTGGAAGAGTTAGATGAATTATGAAAATCATAATGGTGACAGATTTCTATTTTTCACAAACAAGAGGCGGCGCAGAAATTAATGCTGAATCATTGGTAGATAGATTTCTACAACATGGATATGACATTGATAAAATGAAAAGTGCTGATGTATCAGTACAATTTTTACAACAGAATCATGATAAATTATTCATATTTTCGAATTTCATTTTTTTGAAAGAAGAATGTAAAAGATATGCCGCCGAGAATTTAAAGTATTTTGTCTATGAACAAGATCATAAATATATTAGAAGCCGCAATCCCATAGGATATCGAGACTTCATTGCTCCTAAAGATGAAGTGATTAATATTGATTTTTATGCATCGGCCATCCGCGTATTATTTTTGACTAAATTGTCTATGGATATTTTTATGGCTAATACGGGTCTTAAAAATGTTTTAAACTTACATTCTTCTGTCTGGCGGCCAGACGAATTACAATATTTATATACACTGTGCGATACTGAAAAAGATAAACATATTGCAATTTTAAATTCGCCAAATCCGATTAAACGAACTCGTGATTGTGTTGAATATTGTCAAAAAAATGATTTAGAATATGAACTTATAGCTGATGGTGATTTTAAAAAATTCCTTTCAAAAATGTCTAAGTTTGAAAAACTACTTTTTTTGACTGGGCACGTTGAGACATGTGCCAGAATTGTCGTGGAAGCAAAGATGTTAAATTTGTCAGTTATCATACAGAAGAAGGTGATCGGCGCGGCATCAGAAGATTGGTTTAGCCTTTCAGGAAAAAAACTTATTGACGAGATGGAGAAAATCAGTTATAATATGCCTATAAGAATAATGGAAGTTGTAAATGATTGATTGGTCTAAAATTCCTGTTAAGGAACGAAAGTTAAAATATAAGGAAATTTCCAAGGGCAAATCATTGCCCCTGAAAACCCTCATGTTCAAGAACATATATCGAGGTCAGGAGTGTGTTCTCTTAAATTGCGGCCCTAGCCTATCAGAATTTCCAATTGAAAAAATTAGAGAATTTTGCGCTGACAAGCCAGTTTTTTCTGTTAAAAGTGCTACTCTAAAATTTCAGGACATAGCAGATATTTGTATCACAAACTTTTATGGAACTTTCCAATTTCCATCGCCTGATGATAGAAATTATTTGGTTTTTGCGCGCCAAGAAACCCCACTCGGGTATGCTAACTGGGTCAATCCAGACTTAGTTGAAGAATCAACTTTTGGTGAATCATTTGATAATGAACCAGATATTTTATGGGGATCTGATATATCTGTTCGACATTCTAAATCTGTGGTTATGACCCAACGTTGGGAAGAAAATTCTTTAGATAAAAGCCCCTATAATAGAATGCTTGGGCCTGGAATTATGAATGACATGATTGTACCAATTTTGGTCCATACAGGCGTTAACAAAGTGAGTATATTGGGGTGGGATGGTGCCAATATTGATGAAAAAGGATATATTAAACACTTTTATGATCTTGAACCGCAATATATGCCTAACTTAAATTATGTTTCTGAAAAATTTGATGTTAATAACTTAAAATCAGATATGGAACAATGTGAACAGCAAATAGGAAAGTTAGGCGAACTTCAAATATTGGAATATTTTAAGCAAAAGAATATGACAATTGAGATTTTGACAAAAAACAGTTCTGTTCACACCCAGATACCAAGGAATAATATTTTATATCGTTGAAAAAACATTTGCAAAGTTAATAGCTTTGTGCTATAATTGATTATATTTCGATATTTTAGTTCGTTACAAACCCGGAGAAATAATGAATAATTTTAACCCATACCAAAATACCCTGAATTCACCTTTTTTTATTGCTGAGATCGGCATTAATCACAATGGTGATATGGAAGTTTGCAAGCAGCTTATTGATGTAGCCATCAAGGCTGGTTGTAATGCAGTAAAATTTCAAAAGAGAGATATTGATACCGTATATACAAAAGATTATCTGGCTGCTGCTCGTCAAAGTCCATGGGGCACAACTCAACGTGAGCAAAAGGAAGGCCTAGAGTTCGGCAAGGCAGAATATGATCAAATTGATGCTTATTGCCGCAAAAAGGGAATTCTTTGGAGTGCTTCTGCATGGGACATTGAAAGCCAAAGATTTCTACAACAATATGATTTACCTTTTAATAAAGTGGCATCAGCCATGCTGACATACCATGAGCTTCTAGAAGAAATTGCCTCGGAAGGGCGCCACACTTTTATTTCTACAGGAATGTCAACGTACGAAGATGTAGATGCAGCAGTAGAGATTTTTGAAAAGCATGGATGTCCTTTTACATTATTTCACTGTGTTTCAACATACCCTTGCAATGACGAAGATTGCAATATTAAGGCAATGATACCATTGAGAGAAAGATATAACTGTGCTGTAGGATATAGCGGCCATGAAGCAGGTGTTATTCCAACAGTCGCCGCTGTTGCTCTGGGAGCAAGAGCAATTGAAAGACACATAACATTAGATAAAAACATGTATGGCTCAGATCAGGTTGCTTCTTTGGAACCAAGCGAATTAGCCGAATTGATGAGTGCTATAGGTGAAGCTGTATCTTGTTTAGGTTCTGGAGAGAAGAAAATTTTAGAAGCTGAAAAACCAGTGGCTGAAAAACTAAGGTATTTTGAATGAGTAATAATTCCTTGTTTTCAACAGAAGGAAAAACAGCAATTGTTACTGGCGCTACTGGGTATTTAGGCCAAGCTATCACAGAAGCTTTACTAGAATCTGGCGCTAAAGTTGATATTTATGGTCGCGGTCAAAAAACTATTGATTACCATTCAAAGCTGTCTGAATTTTATGGAAAAGATAAAGTTGATTTTCATATGGTAGATTTATATGATGAAGAACCTTATCGAAAAGCTCTAAAAGATACAGTGGAAAACAATAAATCAGTTGACATACTGATCAATAATGCATATGAGTTTAGCAAATCGACTGGGTTTAATGATAACTCTGGTAGAGTAGAAAATATTTCTAAAGATCAATGGTTAAAATCATTTGAATCTGGCGTTTACTGGGCATCATTAGCCACTCAGGTCATAGCAGAACAAATGAAAAAACAAAAATCAGGTTCAATTATAAATATTAGCTCAATGTATGGTATAGTGTCTCCTCATCCTTCTTTATACGAAGGCTCAAGTGCATTCAACCCGCCGTCATATAGTGCAGCAAAATCCGCCATAATTGCTTTAACCAGATATACGGCATCTTTTTATGGTTGTCATAATGTTCGATGCAATGCAATTGCGCCTGGGGCATTTCCAAATGTACGAAACAATTCATATAATTCTCCAGATCCAAAATTATTAGAGCGGTTATCGTCAAGAACTGTTTTAAATCGCTATGGAGATCCAGACGATTTAAAAGGTTCTGTGGTGTTCCTGGCATCAGATGCTTCAACATATGTAACTGGTCATACTTTAGTTGTTGACGGAGGGTGGACGATAACATGAGCATTGATAATATTGGTATTATCCAAGGCAGACTAACACAGCCGATAGATGGCTTTCAAGAATGTCCATCAGATTGGAAAAGAGAATTTGATCTTCTTTCAAATATGGACTTAAAACATATAGAATGGATTATTACAGATAAATCATTCAGTTCAAATCCATTTTTTTACGAAGATTTAACTGAGTATCCAATAAGCTCTGTGTGTGCTGATAATCTTGTTAATAGCAAAATAAGCACGTATGGTTTTTTAGAACACAACCTAAAGCCAATTTGTGAGGCTTCTATAAAGAACAATGTAAGTTGTGTGACTATTCCTCTTTTAGAGGATAGCAGTATGCAAGACGCTGAAATAAGAAAAATGTTTTGCGATAATATTATTAAAATAACAGACAAATATCCAAATTTATTATTTTCTTTTGAAGCAGAGCTTGACAAAGATGGAATATGTGATATATTATATATGTCTGATAACTATCGGATTACATATGATACTGGAAACATGACGTCTTGTCATATAGATCATAAGTCTTATATTTATGATTTACACGATAGAATTAATAACGTACATTTAAAAGACAGAACATATGATGCCAAGACAGTATATCCAATGTCTGGAGACACCGATTTTTTAAATATATTTAGGTATTTAAAATCTCACAATTATAATGGACCTTATTCACTACAGACTGCACGGGGTCCAATTGGTAGTGAAGCAGTTACCATACAACAACATATAAAAATATTTAAAGAGGTATATAATGAATCACAATGTATTTGATCTATCTGGAAAGGTGGCTCTAATCACTGGTGCTGGCGGATTATTGGGTCCTAAGCACGCCGAAGCAATCATTGAGCACGGAGGTACTGTAATTATTACAGATCACCATGAAGACAGGGCTATTGAAAAAGCAGCACTTTTAAATGAAAAATATAGTAAACAATGTGCCACAGCGTACCACATGGATGTAACAGATCCAGATTCAATTAAATCAGTTGTTGAACAACTCGATAAAATTGATATTTTAATTAATAATGCCGCAAAAGATCCTAAAGTAAAAAAAGAAGCCGGCTTAACGCCTGACAGTCGATTTGAGACTATGACATCTGAATATTGGGAAGAAGGACTTGATGCCGCACTTAACGGAACTTTTTATTGTTCCCAAGCGGTAGCCAATAAAATGCTACAGTCAGGTGGGGGCGTTATTCTTAACATAGCATCTGATTTAGGAGTTATAGCACCAGACCAGCGCTTATATCGAAAAGAAGGTTTAGATGAAGAACAGCAAAATGTTAAACCAATTACTTATTCAGCAGCAAAATGGGCTATTGTTGGTATGACCAAATACCTTGCAGTTTACTTTGCCACCCGGGGAATTCGCGTTAACTGCTTAAGTCCCACTGCAGTTTATAATGATCATCCAGAAGCTTTCGTTGAAAAGCTTACTAATATTATTCCAATGAACCGTATGTCACATATTGATGAATACAAAGGTGCTATTGTTTTCTTATGTTCAGATGCTAGCAGCTACATGACAGGAGAGAATCTTGTTATTGATGGAGGAAAGTCAGTATGGTAGCGAAACACACAATTCACCCTCCTATGAAATATGTTGAAAAAGGCTGGGGTTATGAAAAATGGATCATTAATAAACAAGAATACTGTGGCAAACTTTTATTTTTTAAAAAAGGTAAGCAGTGCTCATGGCACTATCATAAAAAGAAAGATGAAGTTTTTTACCTACAGTCTGGTAAGATGATAGTTCGATATAGTGACGGGGATAATCCAGAGTTAGCAAACGAAATCATACTTGAATCAGGGCAAAATTTTTATGTTTATACTGGCTTAAGGCACCAAATGTATGCGTTAGAAGATTCAGAATTATTTGAATTTTCTACTCAGCATTTTGATGAAGATAGCCACAGAATTAGAAAAGGAGATTAAATTGAAAAATATTAAAGATGTAGTTGTATTAATTCAAGCGCGCCTTTCATCGCAAAGATGTCCTAAAAAAATGGTAAGACCCTTTGCTGATACAACATTAACTGATTTAACTATTGAAAAGCTTTTATCGTCGAGTATAATTCCTAAAGAAAATATTTGTTTAGCAGTGCATGAGCCGGAACTTATTGAAATTGGCGAAAAACATAATATAAATGTTTTTGTCAGAAGTAAAAAGTCTTCAATGGCCGAAGGGGAATCTATGCACACTCTTTATGAGTGGTGGGATAAGATTCCATATAAATACATTGTTATGGTAAATGCTTGTGTTCCATTTTTGAAAATTGAGACAATAGACAATTTTGTGCAAAAATATATTGATTCATCATCCACTGGTATGTTTGGTGTTGTAGAAAAAAAGAATTATTTTTGGGATAAAGACGGAAACTGCTTAACACCACCAACAGAGGCTGTTATGAATACTAAAACAGCCGATGTAATATACGAGGCTGCCCATTGTCTATATGCTAGCAGTATGGAAAGTATTGGTAATAATATTTGGATGGGCGACTTTCGGAAAAAGGACGATATCGAGTTGGTAACTGTACCAGAAAACGAAATTTTTGATATAGATTATGAGTGGGAATTTAAATTATACGAAGAGCTTTACAAAGCAAAGGTTAATAATGGATAGTAAGTTTATAGACGGTAAAACTTTTTTTATTACCGGCGGAACTGGCACTTTAGGAAAAGCTCTTGTATTAAAGATAAAATCATGTGGTGGTAAAGTTGTTGTTTTTAGCAGAGATGAAGGAAAGCAGGCACTTCTCTATGGCCATGATAGCAGTATTATTAGAATTATTGGGGATATTAGGGATTATGATAAACTGAATGTATCCATAAAAAGAAGCAAACCAGATATTATAATACACACTGCAGCGCTTAAAAGAATTGATGATATGGAGTTTTACCCAGACGAGTGTGTAAAAACGAATATTGAAGGTTCTGAAAATGTTGCAAAAGCAGCTTTTGAAAACAAAGTCAAAAAATGTATTTTAATCTCAACTGATAAAGCGTGCCAACCTGTTAATGTATATGGTTCATCTAAGTTTATTGCTGAGAGGGTGTTTACTAATTATGATTATTTTTCAGAACATACAATATTCTCATCTGTTAGATATGGTAACGTTCTTTGCAGTAGGGGTTCATTCATACCACTGTGGCTGTCCTTATTAAACGATAATAAAAAGATTAATGTAACATCTTTAGAAATGACTAGGTTTCTTTTTACAATTAACGATGCGGTTGACACTGTATTAGGTGCTGTTAAGCACTCTGAAGGTGGCGAGGTATTTATTCCACAAATACCTTCCTATGATATGAGAACAATCATAAACGCAATAAAAGTAATACATGCCGCAGAAGTTCAATATAATGAAGTAGGATTAAGGCCTGGAGAAAAACTGCATGAAGATATGTTAGCGTTAACCGAACTTCCATTTACTTACAAAGTTGACAATATTAATCTTTTGTGTGTTAGGCCACAATATACAAACCGTTTGCACAATAAAAAATGGAAAAAATATACTGGCACTCATTTTAATTCTGCTTTGCATGTATCTGATGACACAAAATCTCTAGTTGATTTAATAATAAGAGGAAGTAAAGAAAATGAATCTCAATGAGACTGTTTTAATTACTGGAACAACTGGGATGTTAGGTAAACAGTTTTTGAGTTTTTTTAAAGATAAATATAAAAATGTATATACTTTAAATAGACAAGACGGCGACTTACTGAATTTTCATTTTGTCAAAGATTATATCTGTAAAATTGATCCTGATATAATTATTCACTGCATCGCTGATACAAACTTAGAACGTTGTGAAAAACAAGAAAAACAAACACTCTTACTACATTGTGGGTTGACTCATTGTCTATCATCTAATGATTGTAAGGTCGTGTATATATCAACATGTTCAGTAATACAACCACATAATTTTTATGATAAAACAAAACTTCTTGGTGAGCAAATATGTCTTTTAAATAACAAAAACAGCGTAATAGTAAGAACCAATATATATGGATCAAATTCAAGCTCGGGAAATTCATTATTTGAGTGGGCCTACAATAGTTTTGCTAGCAATAGACAGGTGACAGGATACTCTGATGTATTCTTTAATGCAATTTACACTAAACAGCTTGTAAGATCTGTATATCACCTTATTAAAAATAATCACGTAGGTGTTATTAATATCGCGGGCGATTATTCGATCAGTAAGTTTGAATTTTTACAGAAAATATGTAAAATTTTTAACTTTAATGAATCTCTTTTAATTGAAGGTAAACAGCCAACAAATTTTTCTGTAAATAGAAACAAAGACATAACGTTAAATATTGACGAGGCAAAACAAAAATACAATATTAAACTAGAATTAGAAAAAGGTATAGTTGAACTTAAAAAAGATTTGGAGATACAATGAAAGACATTATTATAGATAATAAAAAGATAGGCCCGAACCAACCAACCTATTTTATAGCAGATATTGCTGCTAATCACGATGGTGATTTAGAAAGAGCAAAGATGTTATGCAAGCTTGCAAAAGACAGCGGCGCCGATGCAGTAAAATTTCAACATCATAACTGTAAAAAATATGTAAGTGATTATGGATTTAGAAATTTAGGAGGCAAATTTAGTCATCAGTCTTCATGGAAAAAATCAATTTATGACACGTATAAATCAGCAGAAGTGCCAACGTCTTGGACGACTGAATTAAAAAAATATTGCAATGAAATAGAAATAACAATGTTTTCTACACCTTATGACATAGAAATGGTAGAACATTTAAATGATTATGTAGACTGCTATAAAATTGGCTCAGGTGATTTGGCATTTAATTTAATGATAGAAACTGTCGCTAAAACAAAAAAACCAGTTATGATAGCAACTGGTGCTTCAACGTTAGATGAAGTTGTAAACGCCGTTGAAATTTTAAGAAAAAACAATGTTGATATAGTCTTGATGCAATGCAATACAAATTATACAGGCAATGATGAGAATTTCGATTTTATCAACTTAAATGTTTTAAAGACATACAAAAATTTGTTTCCAGATGTTATTATTGGTTTAAGTGATCACACACACGGCCCAGTTACAACTTTAGGTGCTGTTGCTTTGGGAGCAAGAGTGGTTGAAAAACACTTCACTGATGATAATGATAGGCACGGCCCTGATCACCCTTTTTCTATGAATCCAAAATCATGGAGAGAAATGGTTGATCAAACAAGAATATTGGAAAGATCTATGGGAACTGGCATTAAAAAAGTTGAAGACAATGAAAAAGAAACAGTAGTATTACAAAGAAGGGCTATGAGACTTGTAAGAGATTTAAAACAAGGTGATCTGATCACAATGTCAGATTTTGAGTTCCAAAGACCGTGCCCTGAAGACGCGTTATCAATAAATAAATTTAACGAAATTATAAATAATAAGGTAAACAGAAATATTTTATGTGGTGAATATATTAGAGCCGAGGATATTGATTTATGATGATATCACCTGATGAAAGAGTAAATTTAACACCAATCGAAGTTGAAGATCTCGAAACCATCAGGAGTTGGAGGAACAGCCCCAATATTCAAAGGTATTTAAGAGAATATAGATTGTTTTCTAAAACTCAAAAAGCAGAATGGTACAATTCTATGGTTAACAATAATAAATTTGAAATGTTTTTAATTAGAGATAATCAAACCTGCGAAGCGGTTGGTGTATGTGGGTTAACATATATAGATTGGGTTAATAGGCATGCTGATTTACATATCTATACTGGTAAACAAGAACTGTGGATAGATGAATTGTATTGCCCCAGGACTATGAAACTTATGCTTAATTATGCTTTTAAATTTTTGAATTTAAATAAAGTATGGGCAGAGATATATGAAATAGATAATAAAAAAATTGATTTTTTTATAAAAAACGATTTTAAAGTAGATGCAACGTTAAGGGAACATTACTATTATAATGGAAAATATTATAATTCTCACATTCTTTCATTGTTAAAGTGTGATTATGAATAACGTTATGTTTATTGGAGCACACCCAGATGATGTTGAGTTGGGTTGCGGTGGCACCATTTATAAGTATTCACAAATGGGCTACGAAATTTTAGTTTTAATAATTGCAGAAGGCAGTAGTGCCCGTTATGACGACTTGGAGCAAAATAAAGATTTAATAAACAAACAAATAACTGAACGCAAGGAAAGTTGCAAAAAATCTTTGACAAATTTAGGAGTAAAGAAATTTAAATTTTTTGATCTTCCATGTGGAAGATTAGACACTGTTCCACTTTTAGATATAAATAAGATTATAGAAAAACAATTAAATATCTTTAAACCCAACACAATATTTACTCATTCAAGCGTTGATACAAATAAAGATCATCGAATAATTTTTGAATCTACCAAGATAGCTACAAGACCATTCGCATACCCATCTATTAGTAGAATATATTCTTATGAAGTATTATCATCCACAGAGTGCAGTTACACAGATGTTTTTAAGCCAAATCATTTTGTTTCCCTCAATAAACAACAAATAAATAAAAAGGTTGAATCACTGAATTTTTATAAATCAGAAATGAGGGACTACCCCAACCCTCGTTCACCTGAAGGTATTGAAACTTTAGCAAAGTTTAGGGGTATGCAAATTGGCAAACATTATGCTGAATCATTCGAAGTTTTAAAGAGTTGGTCATGAAAATATGTTGCGTTGGATATCGCCCATGGGCCTTGGAAATATATGACTTTGTAGAAAACAATGATTACGAAGTTTTAATTATTAGGTCTAAAAAAGAATATAACGAAGATAAAATAATAGAGTATGATCCTGATTATATATTGTTTTATGGGTGGAGTTGGATTATAAATTCAAAACTATTAGAGGACTTTAGGTGTATAATGTTACATCCATCGCCACTGCCAAAGTATCGCGGCGGTAGTCCAATACAGAATCAAATTATTAACGGCGAGTTAGACAGCGCTGTGACATTATTTTTAATGGATTCTGGTATTGACACTGGTGATATTTTAGCACAAGAATATTTATCGCTCGAAGGAACATTATCAGAGATATTTGCTCGAATTACTGAAATTGGCAAAAAACTAACTCTTGATGTTTTAACAAATAACTATAGCAGAAGAAAGCAAGATGATAAGAACAGTACTTATTTTCCTAGACGCAAGCCATCACAAAGTGAAATAACTATTGACGAGATAATGACAAAAAGCGGAGAATATCTGCATAATAAAATTAGAATGTTGCAAGACCCATACCCTAACAGTTTTATTAGAACTTCAGATGGTAAAAAACTAAAAATTATTTTGAGCGAATTGGAATAAACATGAAGTGGACAAATGAAATAAATCAATTATCATCACCTCTTAAGAAATCAAGCTTCTTAAGTTCAAGAGGAGATTTTATTAAGCTCCTTAAGCATGGCACGTTGTTTTTAAGAGGTGCTATAGATAACCTAGGAGCAAGTAGCCTTTATACCAGTAAAGAAGTTGTATATCAAAATTTTAAATATTTAGAAAAGTTTAAAAATTCTAAAATATTGATTATTGGTGCTGGCCCATCTATAGAGAGAGGTTTTGATGAGTCAGAATATGATTATATCTGGAGTTGTAATAATTTTTACAAGAATGAAAATTTAAAAAAATACTCAATTGATTTAGTTACTTTGGGGGATGAAATAGATTTAAATGATCAAGCGCTGCAGCAATATTTGAACGAAAACAAGACGATAACATGTTTTGAAAACTACTACACTAAGCCTGCGGAAATGAAAAACTTCAAAGAGAAATATCCAGACTCTACGTTTTGGGCTATGACTAGATATCATTCTAGAATTGGCAGTATTCCACGGCTTGTGTGTATGGCGGTCCTATTAGGAGTCAAGGAGATCCACCTTATAGGAATGGATGGTTATGTGCCTAAAAATAAAAATTATAGCAATAGTACATTCGAGCCAAATAAAAAGAGTTCTGGTACAATTGAGGATGTTTCTAAAGATGAAGAAGAAGTACTTGCCCATTATCGTGAACAATATTTGGCAATGTGGGATTATCTCCTTCACGATATAGGTCAGAACGTATTATTTGTAAATTTGGGCCATGAACATGTTTGTAATTTATCAACAGATGTTTTGACACAGGTTTTGGGTGGTGACTATCGCGATTATCTTTACAATCCTGACAGTCGAAAAGGTGGACAAGAATGAATAAATTGGACGGGGAAAGAATAAAGATATTTGAAGCGGCCACAAATACTAATATAGAAATCTTATTAGCAGATATTGAAAAGTATGCCGTGAATCCATGCACTTTAGAAAATGTTATTGATAATGATGATTTAAACCAAAAAGGGCTTCAAGTATATCGATATTTATTATATGATTGGGCTTTTGATGAAAAGAGAAGAAATTTTTCTTTATGGGGTTCCGATTTAGGTGAACAATTAAGAACTAATGGTTTTATAAAAATGGAAAACCTTTTGTCTGTGCCTGATTTAAAATTACTTCAAAGAAAGGTATTATCTTTACCTCATTTAACGAGGAAGGAGTGTGAAAATCTTCCGCTAAAAATGGACATTTTAAATAACAAAAAAATACAGAATGTGTTTAAATATTGTCAAGCAGATACATCATACACTGAAGCGGAACTTTATCTTAGAAAAATATCACACATAGAACCTGGCGAATATTGTGAAGATGCAAGACAATATAATTTTCATGTTGATAAGTTTTATCCAAATTATAAAGTATGGTTTTATCCTTTTGAGATCAAGGAGGCACATGGCCCATTGGCATTTTTTCGAGGTTCGCATAAAAATACAGTGAAAAAGATGAAATGGGTTTTTGAAAGAAGCGTGAAAAATGAAAATTGGAGTAGGCTCCATTTTAATGTAGAAGATTATCATAACAAAACACGCGATCTAGAACTGGGCGAAGAAATTAGATGCGCAGCGCCAGCGAACACAATGTTTATAGTTGACACCCGAATGTTTCACAGAAGAACACCAGCACCCGTGGGGAAACTAAGATTGAGTTTTAGAGCAATATTAGATAGGAACAACATATTCAAGGGAGGAATAAATTGTTAAAAACAACCATATATGGTAAAAATGAAATTTTTGTAGATACTTCCGATGTTCGTGGCCAATGGATAATTGATCAAAAAGGCACACAAAAGGAGAAAATTACTTTATTGAAAAAGGTATGTATAGCTAATAATGTTGATATTTTTGTTGATATAGGCGCAAATTACGGAGAATTTTCAGTAGCCCTTTCAGAAAAAGTCAATGAAGTACATTCTTTTGAACCAAATCCGACAGTATTTAAATGCCTCAAAGAGACTGTAAAATTATATGATAATATGAATATATATCAAAAGGCAGTCATGGATGTGGAGGGTGTTGCTGATTTTTATTTACATAAAAAATATTCTGGTGGGGGGAGATTATCTCCTTGGACATGGAATGAGAATAATAGAAAAGAGAATTATGAAAAAGTAAAAGTCTCAACATGTGATATTCTTGATATATTGTCTAATTTGGAGATTCAGCCAAAGTGTATATTGTTGAAAATGGACACCGAGGGTAGCGAAATAAAATTGATCAATTATCTAAAAGATTATCTCATGGCAACTGATAAATGGTTTATATTTTTCGAAAAAAATAAAATTACCCCATCCCAAAGAAAAAACCTTCCAGGTAGAATATTAATAGACATGCAACATGACATGCTAATAGGAAAAATATGATTATATATGTAGATGTTGATGAAACCATATGCGTGACACCATCATGTAGGAATTATTCGCTAGCATCCCCTCTTAAGGAGCGAATAGAAAAAATCAATAAACTTTATGACGAGGGTAATACTATAATTTATTGGACTGCCCGTGGCACTACATCTGGAATAGATTGGAGAGATGTCACCGAAAAGCAATTTGTCACATGGGGAGTAAAATATCACGATTTAAAACTTGGTAAACCAAATTATGATCTTTTTATAGATGATAAAAATATTAATTCAGATACATTTTTCAAGGAGAACACAAATGAATGAACATGAACAAAACAATTTGAAGCTGTCTAATCAAGCTTTGGGGGCTATTATGATGGCCCTGCAAGAATCGCTATTAAACCAGATAGATATCGTGCCAATTTTGCAAGGCTTTGATCTGCAGAATGGAAACGATGGCTTGGTAGTTATGAATCCGCCAACAGTCAGATTTTCTGATGATAGCGAAGTTAGTGAACAAGATTTACTGAATATGGTAAAATAAATGCCTCGATATAGATATGTATGTGAGGTTTGCGATAATGATCAGGTGGCATTTCATTTATATGATGAGTCACCGTTAATTAATTGCAATGAATGTGATAGCATAGAACCGTTGGTTAAATCTATCACTACTCCTTCTTATATCACGAAAAAAACAGGCCCCGTAAAGGTGGGCGATATTACAAGAGAATATATCGAAAAGAATCGTGAAATTTTAGAAGAGGAAAAACTTAAGGCCAAAGAAGAGGAATATGGAAATGACCCGACTTGAAATAATTTTGTCAGCAGTGACAGTGGTGTCTATTCTGTTTAGTGTGGGTATATTTGCATATGCGCGTTCTGCCATGGCCCGCTTGCTTTTCGTATCTGAAGAATTGGGAGATCTTCAGAATATGATAAATGGCTTCGCTAATCATTTAAAAACAGTTTATGAATTGGAGGCGTTTTATGGAGATGAGACTTTACAACATCTTTTAAATCATGCAATTTCATTTAATGAACAATTAGAAACGTTTGAATTTATTTACTCCCTAACAGAACAAGAGGCTCAAGAAGCTGATAAGGAAACTGAATATAGTGACAATACAGAAGAAGAGGCGACGTCGCCGCCCCAAAACTAAAAATTATTATTTTACGCAAGTTCATGAAGATGCAATAGTCCAATACAGCAAAACTCAATGTATCAAAACTAGAACAGATTTATACGTTAATTATATACAGCCAGCGTTCAGTGAAATGGTAGATAAAATAGTTTTTACTTATAAATTTACTACGTTACCGAATTGTGACTCACTGCGTGATGAATGCAAAATTTGGCTTGTTACCATATTAGATAAATATGATCAAAGCAAGGGTTCTAAAGCATTTTCATATTTTTCTGTGATTACTAAGAATTGGTTTATTCATAAAGTAAAACAGCAACAGAAAAGGAATCGTCGCGAAGTAGATCTGGAAAATATTTCTAAGCGTCATGAAGAGGAATTTTTAGCCACTGAAGAATCATATATTTCCGTCCGTGAAGAAGAAGAATTCTGGTCTTCGTTTTATACTGAATTAAAATCATGGGATATCTCCTTAATGAAAGAGAATGATTTGAAGGTCTACAAGGCGATAATCATACTTTTCGAATCAAAAGAAGATATTGAGATTTTTAATAAAAAAGCTATTTATTTATATCTGAGAGAAATCACAGATTTGAATACTAAACAAATTGTTAATTCTCTTAAGAAATTTCGTAAAAGATATTATAGCTTTAAGGACGATTGGGAAAACGGATTATTATGACTCAGGATTTGGATAAATTAATAGAAGAAGCTTTGGGAAATATTCGCAGTGATCGTAAAGTTGCGCGGGAATTTTTGAATGAAATAGCAACGCAAATTGCAACCGATGCAGATAATAATAAATACCTGAGTCCTGTGGCTGCTAAACATATTGAAACAATGCAGCGATCTAATGAGCAATTAGTTAAACTTATCGGCCTGCGACAAAAAGCAGGAGTTGAGAATGTAGAGTTGACCGATGAAGATAAAGACAGCTTGTTAGATATGATTCAGGGAAATATAGAAGATGGCCGCTGACGAAAACGGTCCAATTCCTTCGGAATCGCTCACAACCGTTGAAGCAATGAATGACTGGCTGTTTCGCCGTCAATCTCGCTTTAATCTTTTTGGCAGGAAGAGTGTTTTCAAAGCTCAAGTGTTGACCCCTCCGAAAGCCCTTGCTGTAGAGGGTGCCTCTATAGAGAACGCTGAACATGTTTGTATGATAAGATTTACATCACCACACATGCCACATAAGAAATTTTTACCAGATCCGTGCGAGTTGAGTTCTGCAGAAAATCCAGCCTACGTAACAAGACTTGTATCATTACATACACGAATGGTCATACCTTCTCAACACGATGGCCCAATGCCTATCGTTAATGATATAGTAGATGTTGTTTTAGAACCTGCAGGCTTTGCTAACGCACCATATGATATTCAAACTGCTAAATTCTCAAAACTTAGAGATAGGCCAACTCCCGAGAATGCCAATTTGGAGACTGGTTGTGCTCCAATAGCTTCGTTATTTGAGGGCGGTGCAAATATAGCTATAGTAGGCGGCGCCCTTTTAGATTATGATGGACCAGTCGTTTTGGGAGGTTCTGGTGGTGAAGGAAAAGTAGCATCTGCGTCTGGTGTAGAATATTGGCGGTTTGAAAAATCATTTAGTGTAATAGATGCAGCCGTGCGTCCTGATTTTGAAGCTTTCTTTGAAGAATTAAAATCCATGGGATACACACCAAAAATTACTTCCACACGCAGGAGTGTCAAACATCAATGGATGTTGAAGGTGGGCATCTTATCTGGTATCACACCTGCTAGTCCATGTAACTCCGATCATCAGTATGGATTTGCTATAGACATGAATGCTGGAACACCAACCGGCGGCAATGTAAATTCTAAATCCTCTTCTTCCGCGTGGGCGCCCATTGTAACTGTAGCAGCCCGACACAATCTTAAGTGGCAAGGAATGAAAGATCGAGTGCATTTTTCTCATACTATGTCTGCTAAAGTATTAACAAAATTAAAACAAAAATGTAAAGATTACTATTGGACCAAATACGGCACAACTTGGTCAAATTGGCCGCGTAATTTCCCAGATGAATTACAATATATCGACCCACCAGTTGATGGGGTGCCTATGATGGGGGATGAGGCGGCAATTTCTGCAGCAGCGGGCACAGTATTGTCTTCTGAGTCCGATAGTGAAACGGACCCACAAGATAATGAATCTGGCGCCGGGAACGTCTAGGGGATATTAGTGTGTTACAAATTGATTCTTTAAGTGACGAAAAAATCTTGTTAGAGTGGTTATTTTTACAAGAGAATACATTTGATATTTATTCAAATAAAGAGGAATTCGCCATAAAGGTGTTGTCAAATCCAGTCAGTTTATCGCAGGCTGGCGCCCGCGCCATGGGAATGCCTGGCAATTCTTCTGTATCTGGTGAACAATATGTTTTTATGGGGCGAATCATGGGCGAGGGTGCTCCATCTCCACATGAACAGTTTTTGCCAGATCCGTGTGATTTAGCAACAACTGAAGAGCCAGCTTATATCACTAGACTAATATCCATGCATACTAAATTTCTTATATCCAATAAACAGCCTCCCCCGTTCACAGTGGGGAGTATTGTTTACGGTCGTTTAGGTTGCAGTTCTGGAGAAGATGGCGGCACTTATAATCTACAGTACGCGGAATTAGATCGTTTAAGTTATAAAACATCAGCATATTATGAACAACAAAAGACACTTGATTGCCCTGAAGTTAAAGGAATAAACGATCTATTCCTGTCAGGAGAGCCTTTTGCTTTGCAAGAAGTGTCACGAGTCGGGGCAGGGGCAGATGCAGCCGTAGTGAATATTAATATATCCCCAAGCGATTGGTTGCCATGCATTGAAGATATTCGGCCACTTTTGGATTTTATTGCCAGCGGGGAAGGCGGATACAATTCTATGAACCAGGGCACGTCTAATAACCAAATTGTGGGAAGCACTCATGACGCGTCAACTATTATAGGCTCAAACCTTACAGAGATGACCATTTCACAAGTACAAGCATACCAAGCAAAACCGAGTGGAGATCCAAAACGATTATTTGCTGCCGGTAGATATCAAATTATCCCTGCGACCATGCCTAGTGCAATTGCGAATTCGGGATTAACTAATGACCTTGTGTTTAATGAAGAAAACCAAGATATTTTAGGAGCAGCATTAATTTTTGGGAAAAGGCCAATTATGGGTAATTATATTTTAGGGCTACATGATAACCAGCACGAAGCTCATTTAGCTTTTGCTCAAGAATGGGCATCAGTCCCAGATCCAACAAAAGAACCACCACAATCTTACTATGGCCACGGAAATAAATCTGCACATACAAACGAACAAGTGGCTGCAGCGCTAGATGCAGCCCGCGCCGCCGTTTCTACAAAGTGCGGCGCCTCATTGTCTGCAGCAGGCACCGATAGTTCGTATGGTTAAATACCCCAGCTTCTTAATTCACAATATTACACTAATTATTATCGCGAGGAAACAAAATGGCGAAAAAAATTCCCTTTGGTGAATTGGGTATAAACCCAGATTATATCACTGTACAAATGGGCAAGGATGTCCGACCTCACTTAAATATTTTGCCGCAAAACAGTGGACTGCTCGGTACGCCGGCACCTATTCCTACGTGGGGCTACAACACACCTCCAGGTGCATATCAGATAGAAAACAACGGAGCTTATATTGTAGCGGGCAATTTGGGTCCATCCAATTCCACCCAGGGTGCTGGTGCTCAAGGTGCTCACACTCCCACGGTGGACATTGTAGTCGGTCGCGGAGCCTGCATAAATCAAGGTAAAGGGCCACAAGAAGGTGATATAGTAGAGAGTAACTTTGCCGCCGATGCTGCCCGTGTTTTTGTTAGTCGGATGACAGATTTGGATCGGTATTTTGGGCTAGCCAAAGAAGGAACGGCTGATGCAGGAAAATTGGTTAATCGTTCTGGAGTTGCAGCAAAAGCTGACAAAGTGGCTTTAATAGGCCGCGAAGGGGTAAAAATTGTTACAGGTCCCGCCCAAGGTGCTAAATTTGGCCTTAGTGGCGAGTTAAATTCTACTTGTGGTAAAATACAACCGCACGTACCCAAAATTGAACTCATCGCTGGCAATAATTATGACGCAACACAGGGTGTGGGCTTGGGGGATGCTACCCGTGATTCTTTGCGGCAATTACATGACATTATACAAGATCTATTAGGGGCTGTTTATAATTTCGCCCTGTTACAGACTAACTGGGATGGTGTACTGGGTGTCACACCGCTCACTCATCATGCTGCTGGCGCCGCCCCAAAAGTTATGGGTGATATTACTTATGTGATGAGCACTCTTTATTCCACTAGATTAAATTTGATGCTTTGGCATTTCAATACGTTGTCTCCATGGGGTGGAGAATATATTGTTAGTAGAAATGTGAAGACAACTTAATTATATAATGAAGTAGGTAAATTATGGCAGAATCTAAATTCTTACCCTTTCAGGACACCAATGGCGATGGTTTAATTGACATTTGTGATATTATAACCGTTGAAGAACCGAAATATTGTCCCGAGTGTATACCCAACCCTAATGCTATTGTACCAAATTGGCATGATCGCACACGTTTTGAACCGTTTTTAAATGAGAAAATATGCCACTACCAAGTGGCCATCAAAGCTAAAAATCATACAACCACGGGTCTCCCAGACCCCGAGAAGGCTACTCAAGAAGAGGCTATGGAAGCCCTTACAGAAATTTTTGATGAATATTTTGAAATGGCTATAAAGGGGATGTTAAAGGTTTATAACAAAGATGACTCACAAGATAGTTTAGATATTGTCAAAGAGGCAGTCGAATATCATAAATTTTGGCTTCCTCCTCGTCCTTTGTCAGTTTTACAGCTTTTGTATTCTGTACCCAAAGAGGTGATAGACGGCTTAGATGATAGAGAAGATGATGAAGAAGAGGAAGACACATTAGAGGGTCTCGAAGTTACTATTAGTGCCAAAGCCATCGGTCCAATGATGATGCGCGTACGGAAAACTCTCAAGCTATACACATCATATTCCTATATTTATATGGCTAATGATGGCGGTAATTTGCTCAGAGTGCAGGATGATGTAACATTTTATCTGGAGCCATATGGCGATTGGGGCTTTGGAGGCGGCATTATGTCAAATGTGCTGCCGCAGTTGGATAGTTTTTTGAATAAATATGGATTTGCTGTTCCATATGGGGTATTTGGCGCAGACCTCAACCCATTTGCTGGATATGACAAGGTTACTGAATTGACTTTTACATTTGGTGATGGAACTGGCACAACTTACGATGGTAGGTCTGACGAATATGTATTGAAAAAGCTAAGTTTTTTCACAGAGGAATGCGGCGAAAAACCAATTATTTATAGATATAATGGAAGACTAGAGGCCCTTAATAGTGAATCAGCATGGCGTGATAAAACAGCCATGGCATACCTAGCCAATTTGCCCAAGATGGATAGTGATATTATGGCCCGCGTTCCGATATCATGGCTGGAATTTGTTGAAAAACACACGTATCCTAAAATATATGGTACTGCTAATTTAGTTTTTGAGGATACTGTCAGTAGTTGTGTTATGGAAGCACTTCAAAATGAAACTAAACAGTTAGGTCAAGACATTTTAAATGAAGTGTTTAGTTTGGGTGATGCTATAGCATATAAATTTCATGAAAATTTGTGCAAGAAGTCGCTAGGTGAAGCTGAAGAAGAGAAAATAAAATTGGGACTCATTTATGATCCTGTTACGGGAGCCACCACGGATTTATATAGCATGGCTCTTATGCAGGCTTATCAAACACTAGAAGATGAAGACCAAGTTTTTATGAATTTGTGCATGCGAATAATGAGCATGGGTGTTGGCTCTCCCGCAGGTCAAATGTTGGATGAACTATGGGCTAATAGTCTAGATGGATTAAAGTGGTGTGGTCTTACAGATCTTCTGATGGAGGTCGTAGGGTGTTTAGCTGGAGGCTTAAGTTTTGAAGAATATTTAGCTACAATTGTAGATTCAGCCTTGCGCGGAATGAACATCAATAATTTTGGTGATTTGTTTATTGGGCTTCCTCCTGACAAGCAAGCAGAACTTGATGCTCTTGTCAAAAAGAATTTAGAAGAAGGAAATATATTTTCTGAAGGCGATAGTGCTGACCAATATTCAGATTCATTAGCTAATATGGGGGAAACGTCGCCCGCTAATGATAAATTTTGGGAATGGACGAAGCCGTGGGAAGATGATTCCATCGCCGCCGCCGAAAAGGCTGCTGGTGATAAAGGCCACATGACCCATGAGGAACAGCAACAAGATAATTTCAATGAGCGTACGCTTGTACAACAGTTGGACATTGGCTCAGAAGAAAACCGCAATAAGCTTAGTTCTAATGTGGTTATGGAAGCATATATTAAAGCACTCTTGGAAGTATACCAAGAAAACCTTTTAGATTTGGTGGATGAGTTAAATAAATTTCCAGGCGCCCAGCTAATTGCGAATGTTATTACATTGTTGGACTGCCCACGCCCAGCCATGATGAATCCGTCAGTATTTGATTTTATCAAAGATCTTGAATTGCCGTTTTGTCGCGATATGAACGATATTGCTTTTCCTAAGCTGGTTAATCCTTTCGGTTGGTTCCCTAAGTGGGCAGATATTACGTCCGCTATTAAAGATGCTGTGATGTATGCACTACAGCAGCTTATTGTTACTATTATTGTCAAGCTAATAGTGAAAATATGTGAACTTATTGGTAATGCACTGTGTAACGCACTCGGAGTCGTCGGAGATGTCGCAGCATCACTTCCAGATCTTTTAACTGGCAGAGATAATTTACAGAACTTAATTAAAGAAGCCATTTGTGGAGAAGATGCTGATGACGCTGTGATTGAAGGTACAGTAATAGACATGGTAGCACTTTTGGGACTTGGCGGCGCAGCTTTTGCAGATACAGAAAAAGCTCTTATGTTTGCTGGTGACGTCAGTGGAGCTTTGACTAGATTAGAGTTAAACCAGTTGATGTTGGGAGAGCCGACAGAAGATACACTTAGAATTGTCATGAGCATTGTTGAAACACAACATCCTGAATATTTAGATGCTATTCCGAACAAAGAAAATGCCGCAGCCATGTTCAAGGGAATGGGTAATCTATTCCCAGCCCCATTTAGGGCCGCTATGTTGGATTTCGTTCAGCAGTTGCCTGACAATGATGTAATGCCAGCAAACCCTTCATTGTGTGCCACAACTGAGCAAATTGAAGCTTTCAGTAATCTTCGTTGTGAAATTTTGTCAGGCCGCGCCACACCAGAACAATGTTGTGAAATGTTCGATGACATACGAGAGTCAGCTAAACAAGATATCAGCGATCTTATGAAAGCGACCAGTAGGGGAGACTGGATTGCCAATAATATTCCTCCTATAGTATCCGATCCTGGCTGTGATAATGGTATCGCGCCCTTTGAGCCTGAAGTTGCGGCCTCCACTACAACGGCTGCGCTTGGTAATCAATTAGAACAATTAAAAGTAGATTATAGTACCGATATGATCGGCAACGGCCCAAGCAATAGCGATTACGGACTAGTCAATATGATTTTATCTGATACGATGGGGAGGCCGCTGACCACGCATATGCGTAAAGTTAATAACCGAGCACGTTATGTAGATTTTTATATTCCCGATGGCGCACTGGATGACTTAGACGCGTCTGCGGGCAGCTTTTCTATCTGGGAAGCACTTTCGGTAACTAATAATAATATCTCCGATTATCAAGCTCAGCGCGGTGCCTATCCATCGCGTGTAGCTGACTATTTGCGAAGAAAATTAGAGGAGATTGGCGACGGAGATGTTGATGTAGAGCTTGGTAATAAACCTACAGGCACTGATGCATCCACAAGAGAATTTGACTATGGCGAACAGTGGCCAGATTTTGATGTTACTGGGGAAAAACTTCATGAAGATGATCTCCCTGGCAGGCATGTTGATTTAGTAAAACTTCCAGATTACGGCTATAATGTGCGGATTGACGTCACGGAAGATAGTGATGGAAAAGCAGACGGAATTCAAGTTACACAACTTGGAAGAAAACAAAATCCTGATATTTCTATAGAATATAAAGATGCTGCTTCTGGTGAGGGTCCTTATATAGATGAATCTAAAGGTCGCGCAACGTGGATATATGGATTTGATCTGTACGTATATTTTGCCGACATCCATAGAAACGATGAAACTGGTGAAATTGTCAATAGAGCCGATGATAATTTGAGAATTCAAATTGTAGAAAAATTTAACATGGCTGGTGGTATTGATAAAAAATTAAAGAAGTTGATGCCGCGAAAAGAATGGAAAGAATATGAAGAACAATGGGAAGCCGAAGGTAGCCCATCGGTGATTTATGACGATAGATACGAATTCCTTGGAGTTGATAACACTTTGGCGGGCGTAATACACGCCATTGGCCCGTCAGAACCGCTGCCAAAAAACAGCCCGTTCCCCGAGAAGGCTACTCTGATTGATAAATTCGAAGCCTATCCTGAATTTATTAACAGCTTTCAAACATTGACTGAATATAGTCCGCCAACAATTCTATTGACAGAAATGGCGGAAGTTATGGATGATACCGACATGTCGTTGGATGCAGCGAAATCATGGCGCCAAGATACTATACAGAATGCCCTCCAAATGGTGTTTTCGGAAGTTTCTGCCAACACTGCTAGTTGGGCTTATGGCGCGAAATATGACGATCTTGATGATAAGGATATAGAATATGGATTTAACGAAGATGGAACGTGGGTGCCATATGGTGATGTCAGAATAGAAATGGATGATGGAGGCTCACGCCCGCTGCGTAACAGAGATATGAAACTAGGTATCAGTTATGACCAATATTTGAATGAAGAGGCGGGGACACCCGAAGATACT
>CETC01001286.1_pt1 | contig 29602 bp, 39 predicted proteins | sample 326911 | NCBI WGS metagenome assembly CETC01 (sample SAMEA2622694, study PRJEB7988) | marine metagenome | isolation source: saline water (ENVO:00002010), including | reverse complement strand
AAGATTAAAGCAGAAGGCATAGAAACCATAGATGATGAAGGTCACCCTGGTGAACCAGAAACTAGAGCTTATACTCTTTCAATACCAGAAATGGAAGTGCCTTCTTTTATCTGTAGTGATTCTTATTATGATACAGCTTTAAAAGTTAAAGTAGAGCCAGATGATCCAGTATTTTCTGAGTGCTATCAGGTAGAGGTCTATAATGAAGATCTTGAAAAGAAGATGAGAAAACAGAGAATGGAATTAGATATTACTTTAGATAAATTTCCAACGTTAAATCAATTGCTTAAAGCTGCACCTTGGATATCTAAACTCGTGCCACCTGAAAGGATCCAAAAAATGCACGAAAAAGATGATCGCAAAAGAAAGCAGCAAGAACAGCAAGAAATAGCTGAAACTGAATTATCTAATCTAAAAAACACTGTCCTTTCTGATTCTTTATTAGGTGGTACTAGTAATGAATAAATATGAATTCTATAACGACACTATAATGTTTTGGAGAAGTGGGAGAATGATTGTCGAAGTCAGATCTATTGGTCACAAATGGGTATGGCTTCGACATAATCCACGTAAAAACTTTCGTAAGATTCCTAGAGCCCAATGGGATAGGATAACAAAAGGTAAACAATTTAAGGAGATAAAAAATGAATCCTGAGTTAGTTAAAGCACGTGCTGCATTAATAACAGACCAACCGTTCTTTGGTACCCTTATGCTTAAACTTAAGGTAAAAGAATGGGAAGATTCTACAGGAGCCACTGACGGTGTTAATTTGTTTTATAACCTAAAATGGTTTCTAAAACTGCCATACAATGCACGTCTAGGCTTTTTAGCCCATGAAATTATGCATATTGTTGGTTTACATCCTAGTAGAAGAGGAGAAAGACACCCCAAGAAATGGAATGTTGCTTGCGACTACGCTATTAATAATTATCTTATTAAACAAGGGTTTATATTGCCAGATGGCGGACTAGTTGACGATCAGTACGACGACATGAGTGCCGAAGAAATCTATGAACTACTACCGGAACCTCCTTCGGGCTGGGACTCAGTTAGTATGGATTTTGGTGGTTGTGGCGGCGTACTTGATCACCCTGGTTTAGATGGTACAGATGGTACCTTTAAAACAGTGGAATCTGAATTACGTACTGCAATTGCCCAATCAGCTGAAGCTGCAAAGATGAGTGGTAATTTACCTGGAGCTTTAAAAGATTTTATAGACCAGGCTCTTGAGCCTCAAGTTGATTGGAGAACCGTGCTTGCTAGATTTTTAACAGCTAATAATAAGAATGACTATAGCTGGCTTAAAGCAAATAGACGTTTTATAGGCAACGGATTATATCTACCATCTCTGTATAGCACTGGACTTGAAGAGATTGTAATTGCTGTAGATACTTCAGGATCTGTTTCCAATGAGGAATTAGAACAATTTACTGGAGAAACTTCTGCAATTTTAAGAGAGTTAAACCCTGAAAAAATACAATTTTTACAGTGTGATACAGAAGTATGTGCAACCGATGAGTACACTAAAGATAATTTACCTTTAGAAGTTACTTATGAAGGAAGAGGCGGAACCTGTTTCTATCCAGTAATTAATCATATCAACGAGCATTTTCCTAATATACGTGCATTAGTATATTTGACAGATTTAGGCGTAAGTTATAGTGATTTTGGGGAAGCGCCTGATTATCCAGTACTATGGGTAAGCACACATCCCGCAGATCACTTAGAAGAAGGAGTACCATATGGAGAAGTTATCCAAATGCAAAAACATAGCTAAAGAGTATACCCAATCTGTTTTGATTGGAACTTTTGTACTCTTTGTGCTATTCGGAATTGCCACAAGCGTGCAATTTTCATTAATTTTACTGGGTGTAGGCCTCGGTCTAGGCTCAATTTTATATTTACTATGGAGGTTAATATGACAACAACTGTAAATGCAATTACCACTTTATTGTGGATTTTAATCGAAGCCATACAATTTGGTTATATGGCGTATTTAATGTGGAGGGAGCGAAATGTTAATGGTAGGCATACTGTCCGCGCTAGGTCTGCTTTTGCTAGCGCTTAAGGCTGGCGGACGTAAAACAATTGGACACGACATATTTGTTGATGTTCTTATAACAGTTACATTGATGATCTGTTTTTATGGGACTTTTAGTGGCATGACTGCTGCTATGGTAGGTGGTTTAACTGCTTCTGTTGTCTTATTTATTATGAAAAAGACTATGACTCATGAGAAGTTAGAAGTAACTACTAAAGAAAAAGTAGTGTTTAAAAAGCCTTTTAAAATGTCTGTCCCTATAGTTAAAACCGGTTGGGTAGAAGTACAGCCAGAATGGCGCAAATAGTGCTAAAATACGGAGAAAAGGAATGTTATTTATGAAAGAGAATGACCCCTGGAAATACAATATTAATTGGTCGTGGGCCGCGAATAGAGATGATTGGTTCTATGCTGTCAATGATGAACGTAGAAAATACGATGAAAAAATCATGACTCAAGAACAAGCTTATGCAAAATTCGAAGAGTATTATCCAAAGGAGGACTTTGATAATGGGAAGACTTAAAAGTGCAATGTTTGATGTTGGCTATTTTGCTATAGAAAACGGTATAACTGCAGCCCAGGAAGAGTTTCATATGTCCGAAGGTGATATAAAAGCTTGTGTGCTCTTTACTTGCGCCTTTCAAGGTGAAGAAGGGTCTACACAAGAAGATGAATGGGACCAATTTGTTCAACAAGGTAACTGGGAAGAGCCCAAGTTACATTAAAAGTTTGACTCTCTTGACGAAAAGCCATCCAATTGAGGTGCGACGCGTCATAACCAGTTATAACATTGCCACCTACTGGCTAAATCGATGGAGATAGAGAGTCATTTGAACATGCCAAGGAGTGGCATTAGTATAGCCCAAGTATCGGTGTCCCGGCTTGGGCTATGCGTTTTTAGATTAGGATACGTATACCCACATCTCTAGTGTGCCAGTTGCAACGTCACCTGCTGGAGCTACTTCACAGATAATATCAATTGTATCATCTGAAGAGTATTCCACAGGAGCTACGTCAGCATCCATTTCGTCAGCTGTACCACCCTGTCCACATGTTGAAGCAGCGATATACTTATCAGTATCTCCGCCATCACCAACACCAAAGACTAGGCCAGTACCTGTATCGAGGTCACTAGATTTAATTTTTACGTCGTGGACTGTCTCACCTGCAAAAACATCAACCATTTTGTAGATGTCAGCAGCGTTAGGAGCCGCACTAACCGTAATTTTAGCGTATCTCACACCAACTGTTCCGCCAGGGAACGGCTTAAATGATTGATGTCCGCTTACTTGATCACTTGTAAAAGTTGCCATAGTAATTTCTCCAGTTTGTTATGTTACCCATAATTGGTGTAACATATTCCCTTATAAAGACATTTTTGAGAATGTCAAATTTAATTAAGGAGTAATTAAATGCCACCATCACATGTATACGTAAAGCGGAATCCAATTCATCCGTATACTTATAACAACCCAGACGATTTACCATATATTCAGTGGAAATTTGTACGTATATCTGTGGCTTATGGGATGTATACCAGTAAGCAAATAGGCTGGGAGCGAGCAAAACGAGAAGAATACGAGCAGTGGTGCAAACAAATGGAAGAACTTAAGGAGAAGAAATGAAAGAAATAGAAATTATTAATGATCTCATGCATCAATATTATAACGACCCTGCTTATCTTGCAGCATGGGAGAGAGTCCAAGAATTAGCAAAAAAGGGCCGAGTTGCAGAAAAGTATGCAAAAGAATGGAGTGAAAATGCAAAAGATTTATCTTGATTTTGAAACTTACTATGACGTACAGCTTTCTTTGACAAAAATGTCTACAGTGCAATACGTCAATCACTCAGATTTTAAAGTGTGGGGCGTAGGAATAAAGGTAGAAGATAATGAAACCGAATGGTATAACGAGGAAGAAACCCCGGCCATTTTAGAGCAAATCGATTGGGATAATACAGCCCTGGTTTGCCATAATACATTATTTGACGCTTATATTCTTACACAATACTTCGGGTATAAACCAGCGTATTATTATGATACAGCGTCGATGAGTCGTGGTTTGTACCCGAACATGTCTGCAGCTTTAAAGAATTGTGTGAAACGTGAATTTCCTAACGATGAAACTATGCGTAAAGGAGAGGAACTTGTTAATGCTAAAGGCGTGCGAGATTTAGATCCTGAGCTTGACGCACAGATCGGTGGGTATTGTATCCAGGACGTTGACTTAACGTACGCATTATTCCAAAGTTACCTGACCAACTACCCGGACAAAGAGTTAGATCTTATTGATCTTACCGTACGAATGTTTGTTGAACCTAGATTAATGTTGGACCGTGGTCTATTGTCCGCTTATAAAGAAGAAATGGTAGCTCGAACACAAAAAGCTATCCAGGACTCCGGCGTTACACGAGAAGTTTTAGCTTCACAAGTTAAGTTTAGAGAACATTTAGAATCTTTAGGTATAGTTGTGCCTACTAAAAAGAGCCCTACTACTGGACAAATGATACCTGCTTTCGGTAAAAATGACCCGGGTTACCTTCAGATGTGTAATATGTATCCAGAACATAACAACATATGGGAAGCTAGGGAGTTTGTTAAGTCTCGTATAGAAGAAACTAGAGCACAACGATTTATAGATTCAACTAATCCTGACGGTACCTTTAGTGTCCCGCTGCGATATTATGCCGCACATACTGGCCGATTTGGTGGTGCTGATAAGATTAACTTACAAAACCTCCCCCGGGGTTCGAAGCTCCGTACGGCACTTATGGCCCCTGAAGGACAGAAGTTATTTATTGCAGACTTATCTAATATTGAAGCCCGAATGCTTGCTTGGTTAGCTAAAGAAGCTGATTTACTTGATGCATTCGCTACTGGGCGTGATGTATATTGTGAATTTGCATCTCAGATATATGGTCGCACAATTACTAAAGAAGACAAACTAGAAAGATATGTCGGTAAAACAGCGATCCTGGGGCTGGGGTACGGCATGGGACATGTTAAGTTCCAAGCCACACTGAAGACAGGATCCCCATCGGTAGATGTGTCCGACAGCGTTGCACAAAATATTGTTATGCAATACCGTGGCATGTATCCCAACATTCCCTTGCTTTGGTCTGGGATGAAAGATTGTTTATTTCAGATGATTAATCCTAGATCTTTAGGGAATATGTACGGCCCACTAAAGATAAACTCTCGTGCCTTAGAATTACCTAATGGTATGGCTCTTAGTTATCCTAATTTAAACTACGATAGAGGAGAGTTTATTTATTCAACTGAAAAAGATTACATACGTACACATGGGCCTCGAGTTACAGAGAATGTCGTACAAGCCTTATCTAGGCTGGTTATAACCGATCAAATGTTAGACATACAAACATTACCACAGGTAGACATTGTAATGCAGGTCCACGATGAAATAATAGCTATTGGCTCTGATATTGATTCAGATGCTACAATGGAACAAATAATAGATATCATGCGTACTCCACCAGAATGGTGTTCAGATTTACCGCTTGATGCAGAAGGTGGAATCAGTCAAGTATATGACAAATAAAAATTTAATACTTACAAGAAAAAAAGGTAATAAGGTTTACGTACATGATGGGGCTGAAGTCTTGTGTATAGTAACCGTAACTGATATATCAACTAGTCAAGTAAAGTTAGGGTTTGAAGCAAGTTCTAATATTAAAATCGACAGAGAAGAAGTGTTTAATGCTAAAATTAATAAGGAGGAAAAATGGAAGTAGTATTTTTGTCTGCTAAGAAAAGACTTAGCAAAGAGATTACAGTAGATGGGACAAAACCATACCCTCTAATTAAAAACTTCACTTCTAGCCATTTTGATATAACTCCAGATAAAAAAGGTCTTAATAAGCTATACAAATTACTTATAGAACAAGCAGAAGCAGGTGCATGCTTACACAAAGGAGGGTTAAAACAACCTCTACAAGATGAGCCTAGGGCATTTATGTCCGATAGAACTGCACCTACTGAGTTATTGGTCCTTGATATAGATGGTCTTCGTACAGTCCCAGGAGAGGATCTTCAGGCGATGGCCGATAAAATCGTGCTTCAATTACCTGAAGTATTTCATAACGTTTCATATATAGCGCAAGCAAGCGCATCCTTAGGTGTAAAGAAGGAACAGGTGTCTATGCATCTGTTCTTTCTTATGGACATGCCCGTACATCCGAAGACTCTGAAGGACTACTTACGCATGCTTAATTACCAAAGTGATTTTTTAGCAGAACAAATTACTTTATCAGCTAATGGACAAAGTTTAACTTATATTCTTGACCCCTCAGTAGCTGATAACAGCAAATTAATATACATAGCACCACCTAAATTTGATGGTGTAAAAGATCCCTATCCGAAAGGTAGATTTATTAAAGTTGACCGTGGTTCGCCAATCCTAGAAATCTCCTCATCTTTAATTGGCGTAAATCCAGAGAAAGTTCACACTCTAGGTTTACATATTAAAGATAACTTAAGAAAGAAAAATAATCTTCCTAAGAAAACAGGAAAGGTATCTACGGTCAACGTTTCTGGTGAAATGCAAGAAGTACTACAAAACCCAGACAAGATGACTATCCAGATCTCACGGGTGTCCGAACCTTTTGTTAACTGTAATGTTAATGGGGGAGACAGTGGAGCATATTATTTTTTACTCACTAACCCCCATTACATGTTTAATTTTAAGGGTGAACCTGTATGGGAAATAGAAAAAGCAGATCCAGATTTTTATAAAAGTATTTTTGAAATATTTGCAGACAAAATAGATGCAGATACTAAAAAGAAACCTTTAGTACTTAGAGATTTTTACACAGACACATATTACAACGGAGTATTTGATGAAACAAAACAACAATTTAGTGATGAATATCCTCTCACACCAACAAACAAAAGCTCAATCAACGATTTTCTCAAATCACATGGGCGTCCTAGTATGGATTTTATTCCTGATGCCAGGGTCATTTTTGATCCTTCTACTGATAAAGGCGTACAGTTGGATGAGGTCCCTTACTACGTAAACTTGTTTCGTCGTACATCTTACATGCTGCAGGCAGAAAAGAATGTAAAAGAACTTTCGTACGGTGAAGCCATTCAGATCCAGAAAGTTGCACCGAATTTTCATAAATTAGTTATGCATATACTTGGTAACGGTAAACCAGAGTTTGAGCACTTTATAAATTGGTTAGCTTATATTTATCAAAATAAACGTAAAGCTATGACAGCATGGATTTTTACAGGCATACCAGGTACTGGTAAAGGGTTGTTTGTTCACAAAGTTCTAAAACCCTTATTTGGAGAACTGCAAACTCCTATGCGTTCATTAGAAAACATAGAAGAACAGTTTAATTTGTATATGCGAACAGCCCTTTTCCTTATAGTTGATGAGTTTCGTATGGCAGACTCAGGACATGTAGGTAAAATGGCCGATAAATTAAAGCACCAAATTACAGAGCCTACTTTAACTATTAGAGCTATGCGTACAAACCAAATAGAGCTGCCATCTTTTACGAACTTTATCTTCTTAACTAATAGAGCAGACGCAGTAAAAATTGAAGATTCAGATAGAAGATATAATGTAGCCCCTAGACAAGAACAAAAGATTGAACAAGTACACCCAGAACTCTTGGAGAATTTATCCGCACTTGAAAAAGAGTTATATATTATATCTGGTGTATTAGAGAAGTTTAAAGTAGATGCACGTATGGCTCATACAGCTCTAGAAAATGACGCGAAAAAAGAAATGAAAGAAGTGTCTATGTCTATACTTGAAGAATTTGCAAATGCAATACGTACAAGAAATCTTGAATATTTTACAGAGATATTAGATATACCTCTTACAAATACTTTTGATGCTGGCGGGATTAGCACGGCGCAAAGGTACGTAAAAGAATGGATAGCAACTATGGGACATGAAACAATCATACCTTTATCTCATTTTAAAGTTGTATATGACGTTATGACGGACAGCAGAAATACACTATCTCAAAGAGAGTTTTCTAAACGTATGACACGTCTAAATATTAAGACAGCGCGTAAGCGTATTAGTAAAGACCGTTCAGCTGGTATCCCTAGAGGAGTTGTCTTAACATGGAAATTAGATAATAATGTCCGTAAAGAACTGATAACTGAACATTTTGACGAAAGGGATTTAATACTATTAGATAATGGAGAATCTGACACAACCCAATCGTCCAGACCTAATCTCAACGGTTGAGGTCACGGAGGATCTAGAACTGGGATTAATTCCAGCTTGGAGTTATTCGGCCTTAAAAACCTTTGAATCTTGTGCATACCGTTCTTACATAGCTAAAGTCAAAAAGATTCCTGAAGATTTCGGACCAGCCGCAGCCCGTGGGACGGAGATCCACAACGAAGCTGAACATTATGTAGACGGCACTTTAGGTGACTTGCCACAAACTTTAAGTAAATTTACAGACAAGTTCCAGGAACTGAAGGACTTGTACGAAGAAGCAAAGGTAGAACTTGAAGGTGAGTGGGGTTTTACACGAGACTGGGAGCCGTGCGGATGGATGGATCCTGGGGTTTGGGGACGAATAAAACTAGATGCTTTTGTTAATGAAACAGAAACTTCAGCAAGAGTTATTGATTATAAAACTGGTAAGCAATTCGGTAATGAAATTGCTCACAGCCAACAAGCACTTATTTATGCAATTGGTAGTTTTTTTAGATATCCAGATTTAGAAATAGCGAAAACAGAATTATGGTATTTAGACCATGGTACTACAATGGAGCAAGTCTATACGCGAGATGAAGCTATGGTATTTATGCCTAAACTACATGATCGAGCTATAAATATGACTACTGCTACTAAATTTCCACCGAACCCAAGTACATATGCATGTAAATGGTGTTCATATGGAAAAGGCCCTGATCCCTATTGTGAATGGGCTATAAAGTAGTATAATACTTATATCAGTATTTAAAACAAATAACACAAAATACTGATCGACGGAGAATGAAAGATGAACGAGATGAGTAGCATCCCTGCGCCTTATGCGCACCAACAAACAACCACAGATTTCATTGTATCTAACCCTAGATGTTTAGTAACATCTGACCCAGGTACTGGTAAAACACGTGCAGTCTTAGACGCACATGCTATACTTGGGGGTAAGACATTAGTCTTAGCGCCACTTTCTATCTTAGAAGCGGCGTGGGTTGAAGACATAAACAAGTTTCAACCTAATATTAAATATGGAGTAGCTTATGCCAAAAACAGAAAACAAATATTTGAAGATGATCAAATCGAAATGGTCATTACTAATTTCGAAGCCGTTAACTTCTTACAAAAAAATCCACACTTACTTAGTGGGTTTACTACAATCGTCATTGACGAGTTTACCGCTTTTAAAAATAGAGAAGCAAAAAGATCCAAAAATCTTAAACAAATTATCTCATGCTTTACTAATAGGATTGCCATGTCTGGTACTCCTAATAGTAATACTATTCTAGATATCTGGCACCCCGTGTTCCTAGTGGACGGCGGGGCTCGTCTCGGTACACGTTTTTATTCATTCCGTCATCAAGTATGCACACCTAAATTTAATGGGTTTGCAAATGAATGGATTGATAAACCAGGTATAGAAGAAGCTGTAGCTAATAAACTTTCTGATATTTCTATACGTTATTCGTTATCCGAATGTATAGATTTACCAGACAATATTGTACGAACAGTAAATACTAGCTTAACCCCTAAGGTACAAAAACAGTACGAGCTTCTTGCAGACGAATCAGTTTTATACACGAAATCTGGCACCGTTAACGCAGTTAATGCTGGAGCACGAGTTAAAAAGCTGCTACAGCTTGTTACCGGGGCAGTGTACGACGAGGAAAGCAATGTTAACTTCATCCACCAAGAAAGGTATGACATTGTAATGACTCTTGTTTCACAACGTGCACATTCCCTGGTAGCGTTTAATTGGAAACATGAAAGAGAAGCCTTGTGCGCACTTGCTGAAAAAGAAGGAATTTCGTACGAAGTTATCGATGGTTCGGTTCCTGCTGAGAAGAGAAAAGATATAGTCGCACGATTCCAAGCAGGACATTTTCGTGTTCTATTTTGTCATCCCCAGTCTGCTTCACATGGTTTAACTTTAACTAAAGCAACAACCACCATTTGGTGTTCCCCTACATATAACGCTGAACATTTTCAGCAGTTTAATCAACGTATTTATAGAGCAGGCCAAACAGAAAAAACCGAAACTATACTTATACAAGCTAGGGATACCTGGGAACCGCACGTATATAAAAAGCTAAACGGTAAATTAGGAAAAATGGAAAACTTATTACATATTTTAACGGAGGTACGAGGTGAGTGATAAAGAATTATTAACTTTAATAATGAGTCTTTCTAGGTTGGAAGACTCACAAAAAGTAGAAATAGCAATTTTGCTGTTATCAACTGCTATACATCCAGCAGCTGCAGAACAAATTGCGGGCTTTATGGTAGGACTTAATGAACAAGGAGAAAAGAATGAGTCAATCAATTGAAACAAAAACTAGTGATCTTTTAACTGAACTTCACTCTACACGTAGTGCTATTAGGGAAGTGCAAGCACAAGAAAAAGATTTAAAAATGAAACAACGAGAACTTGAATCTCAGATTGCTATTAAATTACAGCAAGAAGGGATTGATAAAGTATCAAATGACGTCTGTACGCTTTCTTTAAAAGCAGAAGTTGTACCAACTGTAGAAGATTGGGATCAATTTTTTGAATACTTAAAGGAGACTGGACAATTTGAACTTATGCAGAAGCGAATGTCTGCGACTGCATATAGAGAACTCATTGCTATGGGAGTTGATATTCCTGGAGTAAAGAGTACCGAGCTGACCCGAATTAATTTTAGGTCGCTTTAATATTAACGATGAAAAAAGGAGAACGTTCTATGACTAATGATATTAGTATCGTCGCTACTGAGCTGCCTGCTCATGTTAAACAAGGCAGTGGTTTAGGTAATGAAAATGTTACCTCAGACCATTTACAAACGCCACGAATTAAACAGCTTCAACAGTTGTCTAATGAAGTGGATGAAAATCATAGTGAATATATTGAAGGATCCAAAGTTGGTGACTTTATAAACACTGTGACGCATGAAAACTATGGAAAGGAACTTTATGTGGTTAATGTCCATTTTAGAGAAGAATTCGTAGTTTGGGTAAAAAGAGAGAAAGGTGGAGGCCTAGTTGGCAGTTATCCTACAGAATCAGACGCTATTACAGCACTGAAAGACGCAGGTAAAGTTGTTGATGACCATGAAATTACACAGACTCAGACTCATACTCTATTAAGAGTTGATGAAAAGACTGGGGAAATCGCTGATATTCCTTTCTTGTTTGATTGCTCATCTTCTAAGCTAAGAGTTTCACGTGAGTGGAATACTCAAATTATGAAGTTGGGTGGAGATCGTTTTGCATCTCTATGGAAGCTTGCTTCTGTACAAACAGCTAATAGAGCTGGACAGAAATTTATGAATATTTCTGTAAAGAATGTTGGTTGGCTTAAGGAAGAAGCATATAACTCAGCTAAAGCTTTTTTTCAAAGAAGCTTTGCTAGTAAAACTAGTTCCTAACTTAATTAATTAAATTCGATATATAGGAATTAGTGTTCGTACAGGTGCGACATATACTGTCGCATCTATGTACGGACTAGTGTTATACTTTCTATGTGCGCGAAAAGGAGTTCATAAATAAAGTTCATAAGCAACTTCCTAAAGAAGTTTACAAGTGGAAGATCAATGATCCTTACCACGGAGGTGTTTCGGATACTTACTACTCAGGTCCAGCTAATCATTGTTGGATCGAATACAAGTACAAAGAAGACTTGCCTGCAAAGCTTAGCTCTAAGATTAAAATTAACTTATCTGAACAACAGCGCATTTGGCTTACTCGCCAAAAAGACCATGGAGTCTTTACGTACGTGGTATTTGCTTCCCGGGATCTAGTGTATGTGACCGAAGACTTTACTCTTACACATATAACATTAGAAGAATTTGAAGAAAAAGCGATACCTTTTAAAGTGTTTATAAAAGTATTAACTAATTTTTGTTTAGGCGATGAAAAAAGTTCCACCAATCAAAAGAACCCCACTAGCTGAAGCGTTAATTGAATTACTACGTAAAGATGGTGTATCTGAAAAATTGATAAAAGAAAAATTTATATTTGAAGATGAAGAAGAAAAGGAGAAAAAATGACTGATTATGTAAACTCACCCCCACATTACAACAGTGGAAATATAGAATGCATAGATGCAATTGAAGAAAGTATGACTTCGCATGCCTTTGAAGGTTACCTAAAAGGTAATATTCAAAAGTATATTTGGCGTTATGAAAACAAAAAAGGCCTTCAAGACTTACTAAAAGCTGAATGGTACCTAAAAAGGCTAATAAAAACGCTCGAAAAAGAAGAAACTTCATCAGAAGCCCGTACAGAGCCACCAAGCGCTTTTTAGTATTTTTGGACTAATAGTATACCTTAGGGCCAAAAAATAGCTCTACGGCTATTTATAAAGGCCATTTTTAGGCGTACTTGGATTTTTTACCTGCTTTCTTATTTCTAGCATAAGATCGATTAGAAGAAGCACTACGTATCTGTAAATTATCTGGACTTGAATCCATTGGGTTACCATTTCTATGGTGAACATCACGTCCATCCCCTTTTCGTACACGTCCATCTCTCATTGCTTGACGACGTGCTTTGTTTCTCATTGCTCGTCTTTTCTTTTGTGCTGGACTACCTTGATATCTATCGTATTCTTGTCTGTAATTTCTAGCCATAGTTAAACAGTATACACCTTTAAGGCTTTTTTCTTACCTTTAACATACATGTTTCGTACAAACTTCACGCCCACCTTCGGTGGTATTTTTTTGTATGTACTTTCTCCAATTAAAATATCTACCTTTGCTTCCTTCGTTGCACTCTCTAATCGTGCTGCTGTATTCACAGCATCTCCTATTGCACTAAAATCAAATCTTGTATCACTCCCCATATTACCTACTACAGCTTCACCCGTATTCACACCTATCCCTATTGCTATTGGTTCGGGCAATTTGTCCTGAAGATCTTTCATTGCCGTACGCATATCCTGAGCACATGCCACAGCACGTCGTTCATGATTGTCTAGATTTAAAGGAGCATTAAATATTGCCATACATGCATCTCCTATGAACTTATCAACCATACCACCATGTTTTTGTATACACTCAACTTGCACAGTAAGAGCTTTATTCATTATTTCAGTGACTTGTTCTGGGTCTAACTTCTCGGACAGGTTTGTGAACCCCCTGACGTCGGTGAATAAGAACGTACAAGTACGCTTCTCCCCTCCTAGTTTAAGTAAACTTGGATCTTTTTGTAATCGTGCAACTTGTCCAGGATCCAGGTAATGCTCGAACTGTTTTTTAATCTGTTGTCTTAACTTGTATTGTTCCCCAAAGCGTAACCAGAATTCTTGTACAGATATAAGTATTAGTGATAATAGGCTATAACTTACATCAATAAGAATAGTTGAAGTAATAAGATACCAACCACCGACCGCGGTCAACGAACCAAGGCCCACGATCCCTACAATAGTGCCCGCTACGGGTAATGTACGAATTATAACTATGCCTAATAGTAGAACACCAATAAGTATAACTAATTCATATAATATACTTGCTGCAGGAATTTGAGGTGAATCAAAAAATAAACTCTCAGCTAGAGAGGCTTGTACTTCATGCGGATACAATAAACCAACTGGCGTGGCTATTTGAGGCATCACCCCTTTTGCGCTCACTCCTATAAATACAAACTTATCGGTTACTTCCTTCAGCTGAAGTGTTGTTCGCGGAGTATTAACCCAAGACACCCATTTTCTACCTAGCTCATCTGTCTCTATTTCTCTAAAGTTTGGTACTTTTATAGCTGCTATTTGATTTTGTTCTGTCCGAATAATATAAGTATCTGTAGCTGATAATATTTTTAGTACTTCCGTACCATAAGCTGGAACCCATCCTGTGTCCGTTTGCATAAGCAAAGGAAGTCTTCTTACTAAATTATCTATATCAACCCTTGCTACAGCAATCCCTTCATTAGCTGCTTCACTTAATACATTCGTGTTACCAATCACCCCCGATGCCAGGATACCGTCCGCACCCTCTCCTAAAACAACTGTCCCAACTGTTGGTGGCATAATGCCACTATTACTTTCAAACATAGCCAGTACGCTTGGTGTGCCCAGCAAAGCTGCACGAAACTCTTCATCTCCGCCAAATCTATCTTCTTGTGGAAAAGCTACAACCCAACCTACACCCATTGCTCCTGCATCCATAAGCTCGTTATGAATCCGTGCAAGGTCCTGACGGGGGAAAGGCCACCCGCCTGCTTCTGCCACATCTTCTTCTGTTATATCTAACGTTACAAAGTACCCAGTAGGATCTGGTGTTTGTACGAGAGCATCAAATACTTTTAACTTAAGTACTTCTAGTGCCTGGAAATTAAATAATAAAGGTAAGCATAGTATTGGTATGCTAATTAACGACAGCCATTTCTTCATATATTGCTAACCCTATGTGGTAAATTATTTGGGGTACTATGGCATTGCCTAGGGCTTTAAGTCTGTCCACCCTATTGGGTATCCCATTAGCCATTCTACCCACTGCGGGTTCAGATTCCCAGTTTTTCCCTCTAAAGAATTCACTTTGTCTGGTAAGGAATTGTTCTCGTCCCTGCCTGCTTTCTTCAAAGTTTCTGGTTTTCTGCCCCCTTTGTAATCCCTTTGTGTTGGTGTCGGCCATGTTTCTACCGATGATCCAGACTCTGTCTCTTCTGTGGGGAGCTTCGATACCGCAAGCTGGAATAACAAACGATTGCGTGGAGTAACCTTCGGTTTCCAAGTCAAGACATACATCGTCGAGTGCCACGTTGACGAAGCCACCAACGTTTTCGACAATGACCCAAGAGGGTGTTTTGTGTTTAATAATTTCAAACATGTACGGCCAGAGGTATCTATCGTCTTCCTTGCCTTTTTTTCGGCCCGCAACGCTGAACGGTTGGCAGGGAACGCCCCCGCATATGAGGTCAAATTCTTCTTGGATTTTTTCTGGGTCATTTCCTAACTCCTTTAGATCATTATATATTGGCACGTCAGGCCAATGTTTGTTTAATACTTTCTTACAGAATGACTCGTTTTCACAAAACGCAACCGTTTCGAACTTTCCCGTGCTCTCTAGGCCCAGACTAAAACCACCTATGCCCGAACATATATCAAGTACTTTAATCATCCACTCCCTTGTGTGATTGTAATAGTTGAGTTGCCCCCACCATTAACTAATATTTGTTGGTATTTACCATCCTGTATCAAGATTATAGTGTACCCTTGTGAGGCGTCCACGGTCAACTGTGCGTTTTGCGTAACCTTTCTTTGGAAGGCAATCTGCTCCCCTTGTAGTATGGTAATAATTTGTGTTTCTAAGTCCTGTCCTATGCTCGTGCCTTGTACGAGAGTCCCGGTAGCTAGGTTGTCCGATTCTAATTGGTCAATCTCATCTATAATCGCAAGGAGATCTTCGAAGAAGTTAACGTCTAAATAGTTAATATCAAGCTCTGAAAACTCTAAAGCATCTTCTTCTAGGTAGTCTTTTTCTAGTTCATTAAATTCTAAATAATCTATATCTAAAATTGCCCCACTATCTGCTACAGACGTTGTGGATGAATCTGTGGATAACTCTTGTTCATCTGGTGGGCTTACTATAAGCATGTTATCAATAACATCTAATGTAAGGTCCAATATTACTGGGCTGGAGGGTGTGCTTTCCCAAACAGAAACAGTGGTAGCTTCGTAGGGTTTATTGAGGATAACATTGCCGGCAGCTGTAGCCACAACGATTTCCCCACTAGATAAACCATTAACGTCAGGTAATAAAATAATGAGAGAACGCCCCAGCTCATCAACCGTACAGGTGAAATCTGTGCCTCGAATAGTAATATCGGCAGTAGGAGTGGAGAGTTTAATATTCTTTTTATCAATTTTTCCTAATTTACTACTTATAAACCTAGCCGTGCCATTAGCAAACCTAAGGGCCATCTTCCCCTTAGCGGGGTTAGGGTCATAAATATATTCAGTTATAACGAGCTTTGAGTGCTCAGTTAGCCGTACAATAGAATCGTCCAGGAAGGTTATAGCTACACGACCGGCTGTAGTTCGGACGTCATCCATTTGCTGGATGTCAAAATCCAACTCAGCCCCGTAGGGTTGATCTCTTATTACTTGTGCAGTTCCAGTTAGTTCAGATATATCCCCAATGTTAGCAACCGGTGCTTGTGCCGCCGTCATTTTGAATGACGCACACAGTACCATTGTTGCCACTAGAGATAATCTTAAGCCAATCGCTCGCCAATGTAGATGACTGAGTAATATTAAAAGTCCTGCTATTACCTGTTTGGTCGAGATAAAAATACCCATCTGCATATCCGCTTCCATCAAATGTTATTGAGTTTGAATCTCCATCCACATCAACATAGTTAGTTCCTGTGTCGTAGTTAATATCAAAATCAAACTCGTTGGAATCACCATTAATGATCCAATCCAAATCAAGTGTTGAAGCTAAAGCAGTTGTACCAATATTCAAATCAAACTCATTGCTTGAACCTGTTACATCTACATTGAAGTCGCCTGAATCCGCTCCGTAAGTATTATTTGGGTCAACTTGTATATCAAATATGTTGCTATCTCCATCAAACTCAAAGAATCCTGTAATGTTATCACCTAAGATATCACCTAAGAATTGGTTTGAGCTACCTATTTGGTTTATATCTAAAGTAAGATTTAAACCATCTAGGTCAAGAGCCGTCATAGTACCTGCAACAGCATCTGTTCCACCAATAATGTTGGAAGAACCTAACTGCTCTAGGTCTATATTAGCGTTGTTTCCAGATTGATCTATATAGATCTCATTATCTGCATACAAAAACCCAACTAATAAAAAGAGTGGTAATATTTTTTTCATTCGTAACTCCAATATCCAGCTTGTTCACCCTCCTTGATTATTTCTAATACGGCGGTTTCGATGGCTGAGCGTAAAGCGAGACCTCCGGACTCATTCCTCACTACTCCGCTTTCTATCTCTACAAGTTCTGTACCTTGCTCGACAAAACGAAACACGTCATCTGTTAATGATACACTAAGAACTGTCTTAGTTACTAATTTTTCTATTAAAACTCGCCCAGAGGTTACAGAAACTAAACGTAGTTGAATGGTAAGCGTATCAGTCCGATATGCTTTAGACATACCAATTCCAAGATACCTAGCTCCCGCGCCACCACTGGTCTCATTGGCTTCGTACGACACGACAGAACCTTCTATTAAGAGGGAGGCAAAGAGAAGGGTCCCAAGGTCAGTATTATCATTGTTTACTTCTCTACCACTACGAATAATTTGGCGCTCTTTAGTCAGATTATCGAGGCCTATACGTTCTACTACAACAAAAAACCCCCCATTATCTTTGCATGCATCCTTGAGGGCTTTTAACACGTACGCGCTAGGTTGTTGTGTAACTGCGGTAGAGAAGCTTGCATACATAGAATTACTTAGCCTCTGGCCAGTTTGATCAGTAAAAGCCGTTCCGTACACGGCTACTGTAGGTCTTCTTACCGGTGCACGACAGTCAGCCAAATCAGTTATAACTAGTTCATCAACACTAGCTGATTCAATGTGTCGTATCGGAGCTATATTATTTTCTATCGGATCGAATAGAAGCGATGTACAGCTAGAAAGTAAAAGAACCGATAGGAACTGTAATTTCCGTAACATTACCATCTGGGTCCGTTATTTTTAAAGTTATAGATAATCCATCTTCACTAACGGAATACTCAATGATGTTCCCCATCAATTCTATTATCCCACTAGTAGAAGGAGTATCTCCAAATAGAGCGTCTACTAGCTGCCTAGATAACTGTGCATAAATCCTAGATTCAAGGTTACGAATAAACCTTGCTAGGGTAGTATTTTCAGCGTCCCGTTTTAGTTGTTCTTTATAGGCTTTCAGCTCAGCTTTAAGAGCTTCTTTCCTGTTGAACTCTTGATTTTCAATAGTTAAATAGTGTGAAGAAGTTCCCACCCCACTAAAACTAGGGCTTTTAAACTTGTGCACCATTTCATCTGCGTTTACGTTAATGGCCACAACACTTAGGACCATTACTAAAAACATTATTCCTGTTATTTCTCTCATTAGTCTTTCCTCTGGTCATCCCTATCTGCTTTAGCTATTTTATTGCTGTCAATCAGCTGGGGCACACCTAAAATAGTTTTAATTAACGTATCTTGTCTAATGATTTCATTATCCAAACTACGTATCCTATCTATTAATGCTACCAGTATACCATGCTGTGAATCAAGTTTTGTGCCCAGTCTTTCTTCTATCGCACTTATTTGTTGAGCTACTTTATCATCTACAATATCAAGTTTAGTCTCCATACCATCTACAATACGCATAATAAGTTTATAGATAAACCACCCTAACCCTAATGCAGCAGCTATAGGAAACCCAACTTGTTGGATTATGGTGACAACGTCATTCATTACTGCTTATCGTTGGGAGAGTGTGAGGCCCCAAAATAAAAGGATATGACTGCGCTAGCAAGTCCGCCTAGATACCCTAGGACAAGATTGATCAGGGCCTCACTATTTTGCTCTGGTGGTTGAAGTGTAACTAAGAATATATAACCAAGAAAGCCACCCACCATAGCAATACCAATGATTCTTGCTGTCCAATCCTTTGAAAAGGTTTTTCGTGCATCTTGTTTCTCCTGGGTCTCTAACTTGTACAAATCTACATCAAGCTCTTTCATCTTAGCCTCAAAGTCTTTTTCAGCTTTCTTTATTTCCATTAACTGCTCAGGTGTGGCAGTTGCAATAGCTTTTTCTAATGATGCAGGGTTGTTATCTACCCCTAAAATTTTTGATATGACATCTCCTGCCATACCACCTAAAGGCCCGCCTAGAGCAGTACCTAATGTTGGAGCTACGCTCCCGATTATGTTACCCAGTAACTTCTTCATATTTTCCAAGCTTTAACAGCTCCTCCTTGTTTGCTAAATGTTCATCTTCTATATCACTTTTGCTTTGTCCTGTGTAAGCAACAGCTAAATAGTTGTCAATCATTGCCTGGTTCAAGTCTATGTCATCAGCAACGATGACGCCTAAGACTCTACCGAACTTCCCTTTCTTATCTAATTTTGTTTGTATTTTAACTGAACCAGCTTTATTTATATGGTCTTCTAAAAATTTAGAAGCTAGTTTACCTCTGGCTTTTTCATCTAAATCACGGGTTCGTGATTCTGGTGTGTCGATCCCGTACAAACGTACACGGGATTTGTAGATAATATCGAAACCTAGATCAATCTCAGCATCGACTGTATCACCATCTACAACTCTAGTGATTTTACATCCATATTCATACATTATTGGTTAATTCCTTTAGCCTTCTTTTTTGCTGCCCTAGCTCCATGCCCTAACATCATCATACGTTTAAGGTATGTTGCCTTTGCAACACCATGGTGTTTCTCAAACTTGTTTATAGAAGCCTCTTGCCTCTTACTTAGTTTTGCTTTTGGCGGTCTTCTTCTTGCCATATTCACCTTTTAGTATTGCTTTTGCATCAGCCCATGGGCCTAATTTTTTAGTTTTCATGCTCTAAGTATACCTTTTATGCATCTAGTTCATCAACCCCGTACAGTTCTACTGTTAGCTTTGCCTCTAAAGTAGCTAGATAATCTGCATTTTTTTCTATTAAATCTTTTGCCCATGTTTCTACTTGAGAAGGAGTAACGCTTTTATAGGTTGTCCAATTCTCACTCGTAATATTTTTAGCTCTCTCAAATGGACTAAAGTATAAAATTTCTGTAATAGTCTTGGTTTTAGTGTTATCTGCTTTATCTACCCCTGTTATCTCTACAATAACTTCATCTACAATATAATCTTGTCCATTATTATATGGCTGACCTTTCATGGAAATAAACTTATAACTCTTGGTAAAACTATGCGCTGCCATTATGGATTATCTCCTCCTCCGCCACCGCCGCCGCCACCGCCGCCGCCAGAAGCAGTAGTTACGCTATAGCTATCTGATATATCCCCTACGGTTAGTGTGGCTGTTACAGCTGTACTATTACTACTACTAGAAGTTAATCTAACTTTTACGGTGTCTCCTGTTACAACACTAGCGCTCCCTGTAATCCAAGTTCCACTTGTATTTATTTCCATTTGGCTACTCGAATCACCAGAAAGGGTAACTGTCCCTGCTGAAAAACCAGTACCTGATAATGTTACAGCGTTAGAAGTATAAACAGTACTAGTATTTGCATTTGTAACATCTGTAAAATAGAACTGAGCAGGTTCATTAGTACCAAATTTATAAAAACGAGCTTCTACAAAATCAATATATCTTAACCCTCCATCCCCTTGTCCATACATATATAATTTTGCAGTGCCATTATGTTTATGTTTAAAAGTAACAGGAATATTAGTTGTATCTTGGTTTCCATCTAAACGTCCTTCAAATATTAACCCTGTCATTTTATCTAGCGTCGGGCTAGCGTAACTGCAATAATCTGTATACGTTACACTAAACCCTGACTTAGAGGTTAAATTTGGGTTATCTACTATAGGATTAGTATCTGTTCCTCCACTAGTTAACGTAACATCTACAGTGTATGCGCTATCAACTACTATAAAATGGACAGTCTTTACATACCCAGCATAATCTCCCCCTGCAGCCCTTATATATCCAGTATACATACCTGGCCCAGATCCAATATCCCCTAAGTAAGTATACCTACCAGAGTTATTGTTAAACCCACCAACCTGAGTAGAACTCTTACGGAAGCCGGTAGAAGGTAAAATTAATTGATCAAGTACAGTTAATTTACTTGCCGCTAAAGTATCAATCTTAGCATTTGTTATTGCAGCATCAGCTATCTTAGCTGTAGTTATTTGGGCGTCACCAATTTTAGCTGTAGTTATTTGTGCATCAGCTATCTTAGCTGTAGTTATTTGTGCATCAGTAATTTTAGCTGTGGTTATTTGAGCATCACCAATTTTAGCTGTGGTTATGGCAGCATCATCTATTTTAGCCGTTTCTATAGCAGCATTCGCAATTTGAGCAGTATCAATCGCAGCATTTTGAATCATAGCGTTAGCTAAATAAACTGTATTACTACTTACAATAAAAGGTGCAGTACTTGAGCTATTATCATTCCATATAGCAAACTTGTCTGCTTGGAATTGGACCGCGGATGCCGAACCGCCGTCCGCGTTCGCTTCTAAAACCATACCTGCTACAGAACCATTAGCCGCTACTTGTAGAACATATGAAGCCTGAGCATTGCCTTCTGCATCTGCTGTAACCTTGGCTAGTTGTGCTATACCTGCACTTGTACCTACAAAACTATCCGCTGTGGCAGTGTAATCACTAAAGGCTGTAGTACTAGTAGCTGCGGCTCCTGGAACTTCTATAGTGAAGTTGGTCGCACTAACTCTACTTACTATTCTAAAGGTTTGGTTTAGCCTAGCTGCAGTTATGCCTCCCGTAGCCGAAGCCCCCACTAAAGTTATAAATGCTCCCGCTGTTACCATCGCTGCTGAAATACCATAATCTTGAGTACTAGTAGTTCCTGCAGTGTTAGCCATAGTTTGTATATTTACTGTATTGTTAGAGTTTGTTTTTACTCTAACTCCCATAGTCTGTCCTACTTTAGCTTGTAGTGCAGTAATGTTAGTAGCATTAGCTCCCGTCTCACTAGCACGTGTACTTGCTTCTGAAGTTACAGCAGCTTGGGTAGTTACATCCCTAACTAGTTCCCATTCCCCTGAAGTAATTTGATCTGCCCCAGCTGAAGCTGCCCAATATTGTTTATTAGAATCGTTCGTGTCAAACCACAGATCCCCAGCGTTGTACGAAGTAGGAACACCATCTTGAGCAAAAATATAAGAACCACCACTTCCAGGGATGCCAGAAGAGGTAGCCAAAACCCACTCACCTGAAGTTACTTGGTCTGCAGTTGCAGAATGTGCCGTGTACATTTTATTACTATCATTTGAATCTATCCAAATATCCCCGACGTTTGTAGCAGTAGGAACAGCATCTTGGACAAAAGTTCTAGTTTTAGTATTAACAGTTGAAGTTAAAGAAGAAAGGCTAGTCGCAGCCTGCGAATCACGGGCCGCTTCCCACCCATTGTTACTTGAGTTTCGTATGTAAAGCTGGTTGCTATCGTTCGTGTCATACCACAGATCTATTGCTTGTAGTGCGGAACCATCAGACCTTTGTGTTGGGGCAGCATCTTGTCTAAATATATTAGTAGAGTTAGCGGTTACTAGACCCGGCACAGTTGTACTAATTAAGGTAGAGTACCCAGGTAGCCCACTTAGTTCTTCAGAAAGGCTTGTCATCACTGCTCCTACATCAACAGCAGTTGTTGCACTGACCCCTTCTGTAGCGTTGTAAGGCCCCGCTACATTAGAATCACTAACGAATCTAATCCAATAATAATAGGTGTTGTTATACCCAACTTCATCAGTATAGACAAAAGAACTTGTAGTAGACCTAAGAACTGCCCCTCCTATTGTATTAGCTTCCGATCTCCAAATTTCTGTATAAGCATGGTTAGAATAAGGAGCAGGGTTCCAATCTAAAATAATTGAAGTAAAAGCCCCAGAAGCAGTTAAAGAAGTAGGAGAGGGAGGAACTGAAAGATCAGAATCTTTTGCATCAGGTGGTTTAAAATCTTTATTACTTCCTGAAGCAGTAATAGCAGTGTTAGCAATAGCAACCCCTGTATCTAAAAGCTCTCTAACAGTTACTGCCCTATCTAAAGGATCCCCACGCCTACCTAACCTAACTTCTAGTGCTTCTTTTATTGGCTCAAGGGTCGATTTTAATTCTGGGTCAACCCTAGCTGGAATGTTTTTTATTGCTGGAATCTTGGTTTCTGACATTAGATTACCTTCAATTCATCAATAGATTCCCCTATACATATTTCATTTACAGTGGTTGCCCCTATAACCTCTACCGAAAACGTAGAATAAACACCAGCTGGTAAACGTACTATAGGCTCAGTGATTGCAGTAGCACTGAAGCTAGGAGTGGCACCAGTAACAGCATAAGCACTGCCAGAAGTAGAAATAGTAGCATCATATATAACAGAGCCATCTGCATAAACTTTAACTTGTACTGGGTAAGATTCAGCATCTACCTTAAGAAAACCCATACCAGTAGGTTTAGGTGGTACAAATTCTTTTGATTTCCAGTTATATGTTAAATTTGAACCCCCTCCTTGAAATTTTTCAATTTTATTCGCTATTATTAAATAGAGCTGACTATCGTCTGGGTCAGTAAATCCCCCTCTAATAAGGGCACTTGCATCTAAGTCTGTAAAGCTATTTACCCCAGCAGTAGAGTCATATACAAAACCCCCATACCCACTACCTGTTGAATAGAATCCAACATATCTATTTTCCCAAAAAAATCCTGTAATTGTAGAGGGGTAGTAATTAGCTTGCCATTGAGAAGGAGTTATTATTTCTTCAGTTACATTTCTAGCTTCTGCACCAGCAGCAGCTACAAGTCCATCTGGGCTTGCGTAAAGCACATAGCTTCCCATATCTACCATAGAACGTTTACTTAAACAGGGTTCCGAGCTTTCTATACGAATAGCTGTCATAGAAGAAGGATCATTACCTGTTATTAAATATGGAGTAGCTTTAGTTGTAGCTAGTACCCCATTTGGTACAACTTCTATAGCTACAATCTCTTCCTCTAGGGTAATCCTATAAGAAGAGGGCCATGCGTGTGGCATAAAAGGTTCAGAAAAACATATTCGTTTTCCTGTAAATCCTGCAAATATACCCCCAGGTAAAGCACATAGCCCTTTCATAGCCCCATCTGCATACAACGTGGTATTGTCATCTGGTGGTCCAATCCAATAGGTCGAAGGTATAACCTCTGCCAATTCACTATTTTTAGAAGTATCTGTATAGCTAGTTGTGGCAATAGCTACTTCTGCTACAAATTGAAAGGCAGTTGTAGCAGAACCCGTATTGGACCTATATATACGTTTCTTTGCCCCCGATCCAAAATTAACGTTAGTTTTGCCCGCTAAAGTTCCCCCAGAGTTAGTAGCAACCTCTAATCCACTTATTGCTACAGATTGGTTATCATCTGTTGTAATTACAGTAGAAGCAGGGGATGGAGGCCCTTCTTCTCCATAAGCAGAAACAAAGGTGTATACATAGGAAGTTTCATAATCAAGTTGAGCATCAGATGTCCCTCCAACTTTTACCCCGTTCGCTACACTACTTGAGTTTCCTGCCCCAGTGGCTGCAGCTTCTAGAATGACTGTAAGAGTAGAATCTGAAGGAACTGTGTCTATTTTATAAGTACCATTTATATTATCAGCTGTTAAACCGTTAGTAGCAGAAAACCCAGTTAAAGTGACGTATTCTCCTACACTAGCTCCATGGGCTGCAGCTGAACCTGAAGTGTAGGTCGTAACAGTAATGGTGGCAGAGGTATCCACGGTAGTTATAATTCCATCAAAGCTAGTTTCAGCAACCACTGCTACTGTTGGCGCTGCTGTGGGTGCGGGGATCCCTAGCCGATAAGAACTGTTTGGATAGCTGGAACCCCCGACAATATCAGAAGACCTGCCCATTTTTGGGTAGGCCCCATCTCCGGTCCAATATACCGTGTCATTAGTGTCTCCAGCAATAGGTCCACGTACGACGTCTACATCCCCATCGAACTGAAGCCAACGTACTGGACTATCTGTATATTTATAAATTGATTGTTTTGAGCTATTAGCTAGGGTCAGTGCATCAGAGTTAGTTTTAAGTGGAACAAGACGACCACTCTCTAGATTTACGTCTGTTGCAGTTTGAGCAAGACTGTCTCCTAAAAGCCTAGGAGAAATACGCGGTGCGCGTCCCCCAAATGTATTAAGTTTAAAATATGCCATAATTTATTCATTATACATTATTAAGAACCGTCGTTTGTAGTTCTAGACTCCTTCTACCTACCTGTTTAAACCATTTGCTGTCTTCCATTTCAGCTGCCATGCGTTCCCAATCATGTTCTCTACAAGCTTCTAACATGTTTTTAAAGTTAGAAAGCCTATTGCCCCCTAGGTTAAAGCACATGTTTACTAGTACATGTTGTATATCTTCAGGGAGATTATAAAAGCCATCTTCTGACCCAAACACCTTAACAGCTTCTTCTAAATGTTTTTCAAAATCGTGTTCAAAGTACATATCTACTACTTCTTGTGGCACGGGAGTTCCTATATCTAATACGTATTCTGGTTCCCCTTTTTGGCATAAATGCCCAACTCCAAGTGTTTTATACCCTAAACTATCCTCATATATCTTTAAAACTTCCCCTTCATGGCGTTTTATATCCGCCTTACACTGTTCAATATCCATAGGGTACCTCCTTATTAAAACAGACGTTCTATGCCACTTGCAGCAATAATAAGAGCATATAGACCTACCATCATTCTAGTAAACTTGGCGTCTAATTGGTCAAATTTTCTATCCCCTTTATCTAGTCTTTTCTCTATATTACCAAAACGAACAGCACATATCTCTTCATGTGCTTCTAGTTTAGAAATAGTGCCTTTACGTGTAGCCATGCATATAGTCTACCATAGCTAAACAAAAGTTGATTAATTTAGTTAACTGTACTCTTATCTTTAGTTTTAACTTCATCCTCAGGCAAAATAAGTTCAGGTTCCCCTGTACCTTCCGCTTCTGGGACTTTATCTTCTTTTAAGGCTACTTTTAGGTCTTCTGATAACCTAACTTGAGCAGCTTGTTTTACTTTCATTTGGTATGCAAGCTCATTTATTTCTTGTTGCACACGTACGAGTGTATTAAAACCATCTGCTACCCTAGGGGTAAGTGAACTCACTTCATAATCTTTATCATCAAAGTTTATAATTCGAGGTGCTTGGGGTTGATTATTTTCAGTCATTTATTACTCCTTAATAATGTTTTGATAAATAAATTATACATATTGTGTAATTAATTTGTCTACTTTTTGACGATATTCAGTGCTTTCTTTTATAGAAGAAACCCAAGTAGAATACTTTTCAGCATACGCAATTTCATTACTGTGGTTGTGTGGGTGAGAGGTCCCCTTAGCTAAAGAAGTCTGATCAGAGGTAGGAACACTATAGGTAAAACTTTCCTCCCCTAAAAAATCATCATCAACATAAGTAGGAATAGTCTCAGTTATTTCCTCTCCACTCTCATTCTTATAGGTTTTAGTCCCTTCTACAGGCTTACTATAAGCTTTGAGAGTTACTAATAAACTTGTAACTACCCCAGAAGTGCGTTGTTCTGCAATAGTCCTTTTTATATAGAGGTCTTTAGCCATTAGAAACAGTTATTAGATTGGAAGTACCCGCTTAAATCTACTTTCATTGAACAGAGTTCAGTATCATTATATCCACTTTTTCTGCCGTAAAAGACCAAAGTCCAAACAACATCTACATCCTCTCTGTTGAAGCACTCAGCAGGGAGGGAAGAAGCATTTAAGTTTATTCCAGCACTTTCAGTAGCAGATAAGGTTCTCCAGGTATTATCGGAAAGTGTGTACGTACCCCCATGGTAATTACTATTTTCTGCCGAATTACCATCTGACACAGTTTTAGACCAATTAATCTTAACAGCATCTAAGGAGACCGCATGGGTCCACATTGTAGTATAAGTAGAAGAAAGACTAGAGGAACTGCCTGAAGTGTTATACCAATTTGAAGTAGGAGACGTAGTGCCCTCTTTTATTTCACAAACCGTATTTCCAGAGTTTCGAGTTATCTTAATAGAATGATTCAGAATTACAGATCCAATCGCCCCAGTATTTTGAAGGGTACCTTCAGTCGCATTTCCACTCCCTGCCACTCTCATGGATAGAGTAGGAGAAGCTAGGTCCGTAACATTAGATTTTCCGTATAAGTTTGATAAAGATATTGCCCCACTAGAAACTTCAGCTAGTGTTCGTACATTTGAATCATTTAAAGATATAGTAGACGCACTCCAAGAGCTATCTAAGGCCGAGTTGTCTAATTCATCTCCTACTTGGTAAAGGCTAATAGGATTACCAGAGGAGGGAAGAGTCATCTATTTCCAGATAGCGTCGCAAATATTCTTTACTAAAGCATCTTCAGCTGAATAGTCCGTTGCTGCCCCTTCATCTGCTACATATTTAAAGAGATAAACAGTATTAGTAGCACTACTAGGAAGCGCCGAATCACTCGCATCAGAACCGGTACCTGTAAAAACATTGTCATAAACTACCATCACAGATTCATGTTTAGCATTTAGATTATCTGCAGCTGTTGCATCCCGAGGAGGATAAACCTCAATACGTTGTACACTCTTTGTTTTATTAATCGCCATTATTTTCTCCAATTAAAAGTTTAATTTGGTCGTTAAGTAATTCTATCTGATTTTGTTGAGATTTTACAGCTTCTATCAAATATCCAACTAAATTACCGTAAGCAACTGATTTGGTGCCCATTTCATCATCTGCTGTTTTTACTAACTCTGGTGCTATTTTTTCTAGTTCTTGCGCTATTACCCCTGAGCCTTCTTTGCCGTCTCGGGTAAACGACACACCTCTCATATCTAGTACTTTAGATCCATCTAGGGTTTCTATGTTGTCTTTTAATCTTTCATCAGAATAAGCCGTTACATTATTATTAAAGGTTGCAGCTCCTGCGTCAGACATATCAAGTGTAAGGGCTGTAATTGCAGTAGAACTATCTACTCCTTTAAAAATTATATCTTCATCACCTTGACTAGATTTAATTACAAGATCATTACTACTATTAATAATTTCCCCAAACTTTGTACCATCTTTTCTAAGTTCAATAGTGTCGTTACCTACATCTAGTTGAATATCTCCAGCTGCATCAAGCTCTATTGCTCCAGCTGCTTCTAGTGTTAATTTGTTTCTTTTGTTACCAAGAGCTACTGAGGAACCGTTATGTTCTATATAGAACTGTTCTGCATCGGGGTTAGTATTAGCATTGTAAGTACTAAATATTGAAGTACCATCTTCTACAGTAGTCGTAAGCTGTACAGCCCCTTTGGTAAAGTGGTGTTTACCGCTGTTAGAAAAGTATTCTATGTCGTTTGAATTTTTTCTTATGTACCTATTGCTGTCATAGAGATAAAGGGTCCCTCCAACTCGCATATTATTATTTGAGTCAGCACCTAAATCTAAAACGGTACTAGTCCAGGGCGAAGTATGTCCAATACAAACTATAGGCCCGTTGCTATCTGTCCCCCAGACTGACATACCTTCCATCACATTACCTGAAGTTGATTTAACTTCAAAAGCTAATCTAGTTCTGACAGCACTACTTGTTGTTGTTTTTGTAACAATTCTTGCCCAATCTTGGGAAGATGCATCATAATCTTGGGCAAAATATATCCCACCAAGTTCTGTATCTGAGGTTGGATTTGAACCATCTCTATGGATATAAAGTTTTGAAGTACCATTATTCTTAGAAATTCTTGCTAAACCATCTCCAACGTGTAATGCATCTGAAGGTGAGGAGGTTCCGATACCGAGGTACCCATTAGAAGCTAACCTCATTCTCTCGTGTATATCAGAAGCACTATCTGATGTACCAAAAGATAGATACCCTGCAAAATTTGCTGATGTTGCATTTTCTTTTCTTCCACTAATATGAGCAAAATTTGAGCTATTGGTTGATGAAGTTGTGTGTCTGCCACCAAAGCCAATAGAGCCACCTTTATTTGCTGCCATATCATCATTTGTTTGTATGACTAAATTGGCTTGTTCTCCTGTTATAGCTTTATCAGCACCTATAAACCTTATTTCTGAAACATCTGCCGATAAATTATTATCTGTACCACTTAATACATGAAGTTTTGCCCCTGCTGCCCCCCCTGCTGTCCCTATACCTACATTTCCTGAAGAATCAATACGCATAGCTTCTGTGCCACCTATTGTAAACCTATGAGCTGATGCTGCACTTAGTCTAAGTATGTTATCGCTATGTGTATAAATAATAGCACCTGCACCTGTGTCAGCAGCGTCACCAAACCTAAGTTGTGTTTGTGTTGCTGAAAAGAATTGAATTCCTGTATCTGTTGAATGTTCTAAAGTTAATAAAGTATTACCATTCGAAGCAGACCTGCCTGATAAAGCAGCTGTTTGAACATGTAATTTATTATCAGGTGAAGTTGTGCCGATTCCCACAGCACCACTTGTCAAACTTATGTTTATATTATTAGCATTAGCCCCTGCATTACCCCCAAATGAACCTACTGCATTATCAGAAGAAACATATAGACTATCATTTGAATCTCTAACCCTGATATAACCATCAGTATCAGTTGAATAAAAATCTGCTATTTGATCGTCTGCTGTTTCAACATGAAGTGGAGATCCAGGTGCTGTTGTACCAATTCCCACATCTCCTGTATCAGCTTCTATAACTATTCTTGGGGTATAAGTATC
>CETC01010930.1_pt1 | contig 29756 bp, 14 predicted proteins | sample 326911 | NCBI WGS metagenome assembly CETC01 (sample SAMEA2622694, study PRJEB7988) | marine metagenome | isolation source: saline water (ENVO:00002010), including | reverse complement strand
TTCTTCTCATAACCTTTCCAACATGCCTCTTCCATATCTTTGGCATGTTTTCTTATCCTCTTTGCTTGACTTTTGTGCATTACCACTGCTTTGTCAAGTTCTTTTGCAATAGTATTAAGATCTTTAGATTCTTTCATTTTTTTCTTAGAATCAGTTTTAACATAGGTAGGTTTTGCAGCACCACGCTTTGATTGCTGGCCAGGGTCTGCTGCTTTCTTTCTTCTTGATGCGGAGAGTCTTTGTGCTTTAGTCATGCTTGCTCTCTTTGCAGAGGACACGCATTTAGGTGTGCCTTCGCCAGGTTCATCACTAGCACAGGTTCCACCTGTAACCACGTTTACCCAACCACCTTTACCGTCTTTGGATTTAGACCCTTTAAACCATTTATGGAGTGAGCCTTCACTCATTCCTCCTCCGTTGCCACCTCCGTTGGACCCGTTCCCATTGCCATTGCCGTTGCCAGAACTAGACCCATTAGTTCCTGAACGCCCATTGCCATTTCCGTTGCCGTTTTTCTTAGATTTCTGTCCATCATCTTCATCCTTTGTTAAGTAACCACTACGCATGACATGATAACCCTTTGGTATGGGTTTACACTTTTTTGATTTGGTGCAATAATATTGACCAGCAGGACAGTCCTTCATAAGAAAATAAGAAGTCTCCTTATATTTATTACTCTTCTTCTTCCAATATTTGTTGATAGTATTTTATCTTCCTACGAAGAGTCAGAACTTCTCTTTGAAGTTCTGCATTTTCTTCTTCAAGGATCTCAATGTGATCTTGGTAGATGATAACACTCATGTAGTTATTTAATCATTTAATGTCTTCTTTAGTATCGTTACAATAATTAAAGAAGACATTATTCATAATAATCGTCTAAATCAGAATGGTAATCCCGACGACGCTTGCGTTGGAAGTAAAGAACTACCACCGCCACCACCGCCACCAAGATCATTGGTCCCAAGAGGAAGTGATCCGCCACCCAGTCCACCAAGTGATCCAGTAACTGCTTCAATAGCTTGTTGCTTAACTGTATCAATGATAGAATCTCTGTTGACATATACAAATACACCACTGCCAATAAGGGCAATAGATATAGCACCAGACGCAATAGCAATGACATTTACAATTTTTTGCATGACTTTAAGTAGTAGGTTTTTGTGGTTTTGGAGATGAAACGCCACCTATTTGTAGAGGTGCTTGTTCAATACGAATGACTTGAGCAGGTGCAGTTTGACTTGCTTTCTCAATCAATCTTTCCATGTCTGCTTTAGACACTTGACCAGGAGAAGAACCGTTGCCGTTGCCGTTCATTTTCATAGTACCGTCTCCTTTTTTGGAGGCGGTTTGAATTCCAAAGCTAGCCAGGACTCCCGTAAATACCGAAGCAATAAATGTTGGATCTATTTTTTGTTGCGGTACGCCTGGGATAGCTACGTAATTAAGAGTCAATATACCCCCCGACCACACCAACACGCCTAGACGTACAAATGTACTAACGATTGCTGCTTGTTCTTCAGCGTCTGGTAAGATTGCATCTTTTAACTTACCAAGAGCACCTTTTTCCTCTTTGTCGGTCTCTTCTTCTTTAATCTCTTCTTTTACTTCCTCAGCCATTCACTTTTTGCAGGGCTTAATATATATACAATTTCTATTTCTAACCGAGTGCTAATACCATTCCTATTGATGCTTTATCAGATAATTTAACACCATCAGTTTGTTCAATTACTGCTGCAGTAATAGTATCAGTAGAAGGATCTAGAGTAATAGAACCAGTGCCTACAGTTAATACTCCAGTAACTCTTCCATCACCATCAACAACTAACTCAGTAGGTCCGTAAGTAACACCTGTGCCTACAAGTAATCTTGTTCTAGCAGTGACAATACCAACTGAATCTATATTAGTTACATCCTCATAGAAGACTGTACCTGCACAAGATATATTACCAGCAACATGAAGACTCTTAGCAATACCAACACCACCAGATACAATTAATGCTCCAGTGGTACTAGATGTTGCATTAGTAGTATTGCTAAGAGAAGTAATACCACTCACATTCATCCCCATTGCAGAGGTATTACCTTGCTTTAAAGTTTGGTCGAGAGTCTCTGCAGCAGGGGCAAGAGCAGTACTAGCAATACCTACCCAACCAGATCCATCGTAAATAAGTAACTTATTCGTGCCAGTGGTCTCATCAAAACTAACATCATCCAAATCCTTGATGAATCCTGCACCACCGCCACCCATAGTTGACAGTTGGGTTTGAATACGATTAATAAAAATTCTATAATGTTCTGCTAGATCTTTAAGAGTAGCAAACTTCTGATCCATTGGTGTTAGTGGATCTGTTCCAGTACCAATATTCTCTGCGGTATCTGGTGGTTCATTCAGAATACCTTCTTGGAGTTCTAAATCTTTTTGTTTTAGTTGTATGTCATAAACAAGTGCCTTTAATTCAGTTAGATTCTTAAGTTCTTTCTTAATAACTCTTAGATCCTCTTCATAATATTTTGGCTTAGGTAAAGACTCTATTCTTTCTTGAAGAGACTTAACCTCACCATCCATATACTTAGCAAGATTATCTGTAGACTCTACAAAAGACTCTTGTAAGTTGTCTACTGTTTTCTTTGTTACTTCACTAAAAGCATCAAACCTTTCACCCACCTTTTCATTAAAAGTTATCTCAAATTCTTTTTGGTTAGTCTTTAATTTCTTCTGAAGATTCCAGATAACAGTAGATTGTTCTCTAAGTTCTTTAAAGATATCCTTTCTTACAATATCAACTCTTTCATGAATAGTCTTAAAATCAGTCTTTGTTTCAAATGATTTAGTATCACTTTCTTCATGTATCTTTTCTAACTCATTGGTTACCCTTGCAGCAAGTGTTGATATAGTATCTCTAACTCCTCTGAAATCTTCATCAATAACATTGAATCCTTTTCCAACCCAAGCAAAATCAGGAACTTCTGTAACCTTATGAATCCAAGTTGGTAAAGTAGGAATAGATTCTTCAACTTTATTAATTGATTCACGTAATGCTTCTAACTCATTTTCATAATACCTAACTTCAGGCACTACTGGTATCTCTTCTTTTACCTGTTGAATACTTGCAGATAACTCTTCTAGTTCTGGTGCATAATCTTTTATCTCTGGTATCTCTGGTATGTCATTACGAACATCATTAACCATTCGTACCAACTGACCCCATTCTGGTGCCTTGATAACATCCTCTACCTCTATAAAGGAGTTGCCATCAGCATCTTCAATGGTTTGGACTTCCTCTACTATCTCTTCTTTTGGTAAAAATTCATCTACCGATGGTAATGTAGGCTCAACAATAAACTCGTCTATTGACGGTAGATTAGCAATAGGAGTTTTGTCTATCATATTGTTATTTATTTTGGGCCTTAGTCGCCTCTTTTAGCATCTTTGCTAAGTCAGCAGTAGAACCAACAAAAAGTGAATTGTTGACAGTAGATGGTCCTTTTTGTACTGTCTCCTCTTCCACGTCTTTAAGTTTCTTTTGCAGATCCATTAACTTATCTGTGGCATCTGAAACCGATTTGACTAATTGTCCAGCAACTTCGTATGCTCTTGGCATGTCACTCTCTTGAGCAAGTTCAAGAATTCCATTAATTGCTTCTTGTCCTTTTTCAATGATAGAGTATAAATTGCCTCTTGTGTATTCGTAGTCATTTCTAATATCTGTTTTGTCCCGATCTTCGGGTGGTTTTTGAATACCAACCTTCTTAACGTCTGCTACAACTTCACTTGCAACATCAAAAGTTTTTTCCAATTCCGTAAAATCTGCCATGATTATACATCCTTATTCTGAGATGGACTATACTGTTTGAAGTCTTGGAAGAATGAAGTTGTTTCATTGAATCCAAAATCATCACCCATTTCAATAAGAGCATCATCAGCAGAAGTGATAAGATCTACTGTAGAACCATTAACATGCTCTTGAGCAGTGGTTCCCTCTTGACCACGTAGAACAACAAGATTGTTACCATCAATCTCTTTGATCTTCATATTCTCAGTATCAATGTAGATATTATCATTAACACTAAGAGCAGAAGAATCACCTACAGTAACAAGTGTTTCTTTAGCATCAAGAGTTTCATTCAAGAAAGTAGTTCCATCATTATTGTAATCTTTAACCGCCTTAGGAGTAACGCTGTAACGAACTTCTCTTCTAAAGTCCTTACCCTTTCTTGTACTGTAATCAATGGTTGCTTTCTTAATCAAACCACTTGATGAATCAGGTATAGGTCCGAAGAGATATGTCTTAGCAGTAAATGTTAATGTATAAATTAAAGCTCTACGTTCTGAAAAATCTCCTTCATAATCATCTGTAAAAGTAACGCTATCTAAAACTATAGGTACATCTCTTTTCTCTCCTATAGTAGAGAGCATATTAATTGTTAGGTTATAAGAAGGTTGGAAGTATGGTAGTATTTGTTCAACAATCTGCAATGCATCGTCATTTAATTTTGCAATGAGATTAAGTTCAAATGTCATATTATATGGAACTGGCATGTAGACTTTCTTTGCTCTAACCTTATCAGAAGTCGGAGCAGTTAAAAAAGTTTGAGTCTGAGTTACTTTCCTAGAAGGATCATAACTTAAACCAGTAAATTCAAATGATAGTCGAGGTAAAGTTAAAGTTTGTGCGTTCTTTAGATCTGGTGCTTGCTCAATCCTTGCTAGAAACTTTTGGATTGGACCATAGGCCAAAGGCACTTTCATTACACTGACAGCTTTTTTGTCACTGTCTAAATGCTTGATCTGTATGTTATTGAAGAGTGTTCCAAAACCAATTACGGTCTTTCGCAGAATCTCATTATAGAAATATTCAAACACAGATAATAATTCGACTACTTACTATTTAACAAGTTCGGAGCCACCACCAAAATCATGGATACTTTCCGAACCACCTATGGCAAAAGGATTATACTTTGCAGTCGCAATTTTATACATCTTTTCATGTACAGTTACATCCTTTAATTGATCCTTTCTGGTAGTACCACCACCTTCAGGTACGTTAGAAACCTCAGAGGGTTCAAGAGGTTCGTCTTTTGCAATAGGCATGGAATCGTGTGGGTGAGGTTTATGGAACCATTCATCGTATGGTATTTCTGGGAGTGGCATTAAACATCTCCGAATGGATTAGAACGTGTAAAGTCTAATATATCATCTCCTGCTGTTTGTATATTTGCATTATCAGCAAAAGGTGTTACCAAATCATCAGTGGTATCAACTGCAAGAGTATAAACTGCTGATGATTCAGATCCAGTAACAGATTCTCCTTGAAGGAATGTTCCTGTAGCAATACCAACAACAAGGGTTTTGGTTGTTGCATCCCAAGACTTGACTCTTGCTTTGGTTCCTGTGGTTCCTCCAGTAACCTCTTCATTAAAGAAGAAGTCACCTGAACCAAGTAGACCAGGATTGCTAATTGTGACAGTAGGAACATCAGTATATCCAGCACCTGCATTTATTAATCTAACAGATTGAACTGTGCCTCCAACTGCAATTACTTCTCCAGTAGCAGTTGTACCAGTTCCTGGAGCAGAGAAAGTAACCGTAGGAGTAGTTCCATAGTAACCATCTCCACCATCAGTAATAGTTACAACTCCAACACTACCTGTTGTTGCTATACCAACTGTTACGGCAATACCCGTTCCACCTCCACCAGTAAACACTACTGCAGGTATCTCAGTATATCCAGCACCAGGATTAGTGATACGAACACTTTCAACAGCAAAGGATGTAGTTAATCCGACAACACTAGTTGTTATTGCTACAGCAGTAGCTGTAATGCCGCCACTTGGAGCAGAAGAAATGGCAACTGTAGGGGTAGCTCTGTATCCACTTCCAGAGTTAATGAGATCAATGAACTGAATACCGCCGTTTCTAAATGTGGTGACAGCAGTAGCTGTTGTTCCGACACCAGTAAGTGTGAGAGTTTGGGAATATCCAATTTCTTCTGTTTCGTCATCAATGTCACCAATTCCAGTATCAACTGTTTCGTCTTCATAACGGAATACTTCACATTGTAATTCATAGACATATAATTCTTTTAATTGATAGAAGGGTTTTGCATGTTCGACGAATTTGATTTCGTAGAGTCTATCATCAAGCGGAAACCAGATGAGATCTCCTTCTTTTGGTCTGGTGGATAATTTAATTCCCGCTTCATTTCTAATAAGAGGGGTGATGTAATTTTCAAATCTGTCTTTTGAAATTGTAAGATTGATATCTTGCTGAACTTCAATACCAAACTTTGACAGTACCGTGCCATTTCCCTGATAGACATCGAAGTTGTTGACATATGCTTCTAGTGGATATGCATCATCAAACTTAGACTGAACTACTTCCCTAATAACAGTGTTAGTTGTTAAGTATTTACGAGGAATGTAATAACACTCAACACCATAAATTTTCAACTGTTCGTTGATTAAATCCTGAACCAAATTTTGTTCGTTTTTGGTTCCTTGTGTAAAAAATGGATTTAATGCCATTAGCCTATCATGTCAAGTGGTAGTGTTTCATAATCCCATGTCATTCTCTCCATGATCTTATCAATCTCAAGTGTTGCATCGTCATATAATTGACGACCATTTAATTCAATGCCACCAGGAAGTTTGACTCCTTGGAATTTGATTAGATTCATACCCCACTGTCTTTTAAGAAGTGCAGTGAAATATCTTTTTACAAATCTATCATTAAATACTTTAGTTGAATCTGAAGGATCTAATATTCTCCAACAATCAATAATTAAATAATCATTGATCGAAACACTGCCCCAATCAATATCAAGATATAATCTATCCTGTCTAATATTATATCTAATTTGTTTTTCGGTATTCAATAAGAAATCAATATCCTCTAACTTTGTCTTTGTCATTGCGTAAGTCAATAACTCAAGTGAGTCAAAGTAATAAACATCATTTAAGAATAACTGATACTTCACACTGAACATATTATTGGTCATGGTATTAGAACCATCAAACCTGTATATCTTATTGACACCTATGATGCTATCAGGCATCTTAATATAATTACTATTCTCTTCAAATTCAAACGTAGCATCAGCACCAGAAGTAGTTCCTATACCAGTGCTTGCTGGTTGCGTTACTGTTGTTGTTACAATACCAACCTTACCATTCCCTCTATTAATATCATCTGCTGTCAGTTTATACTTCATAGGCATCTTTATGACACCATCATAATGTCTCTCTTGCCAAAGCTGGAAAGCATCATCTATCAAATCACTGATTTGATCGTCAGAGACATTTATCTCAAGGACTGGAGCACCCAGTTGCCTTTTTCCATATTCTATTAATTCTGATCGAGAAGCAGGCTTTGACATATCACCAGTTTTCTAAGTATTTATCAAAGAGTGGATGATATACCGCCTCTTACCATAATCTGTCCTTCTACTATTCTATAAACAGTATCTCCTGTCTTCACATTAACATCATATACGTGTCTTCCTTCTTGTAACTCTGAGGTCTGAGATGTAGTTAATCCAATAAACATCTTACCATCATATGCACTAGAGAAACCTACTGCAAAAGTAGCAGTGGCTGCTGCCCCAACATACTTTGTCATCTGAGAAGATTGTGAAGTATAATTGGTAAAATCTATCGCAGTGCCAGAGGTATCATTGACTGTAAAAGTGCAAGTAAATGACGCACCAACGTTAACTACCAAATCTACGACAGATGGATAGTCAGAAGTTGAATCAAATGTGAAGGTTCTAGTTGCCATTTACAATACTCCTTAACATTTCCTTAATCTCTTTGATCTCACCTTTAAGTTCATCTATTTCTGCTCTTTCACTTTGTTTATGTTTTCGAGCATTAATATAGTTTTTGTAAGCAGTCATATCAGTTGAAACAATTGCGTTTGAGTTTTCATCTCTGTAAAGAGAATGGTTATTTTTTACAGGTATCATGATAATGCAATTGCTCTGAATTCAGATATCCTTGGAGGACGTGCCTGATTAGTTGCAGTCATCATAACCTTAATCTTAAATCCATCAAATTCTTTAAGTGAATCAATGGTGAATTCATATTCACGGAAATTATCTATTTGTAATGAAGGAGCAACAAATGTATCAGGAAGACCTGAATTGTTTCTTACATCAATGATTTGACCACTTTCATTACGGTTATCATAGCCTGGGAATAACTGATAACGGAATTCATTCTCAGCGTCATCCTTTCTAAAGAGTGCGTATGCAACTCTAATATCAGCAGTAGATGCTCTGTTAGCAGAGAACATAACTTTAATTCCTGTGGCAGGAACTTCAAGTCCTACATTCTTAGTAACATAAGTTGCTGATGTTGGATCATTACCAGGAATTTTAACTCTTGAATCATTTGCAAAATTTCCAACAGTATCATCAACTCTATTGGTTGTAAGAATAGCACTTACTCTATCAATATCAATGACTGGTGATACATCACTATCATTACTATTTAAATCACATTGTATGTTAAGTGATTTATTTCCAGGTAAAGCACTCAATTTACTACTCTCGTTTACTTTAGAAGCAATCATACGAGGATCATCAAAGAAATTAGCTTCGTTAAGAGTTATAGCTTCAAATCCTTGATCATCAAATGAGGTTTCATTACCACTAACACTTCTAGCACTAATAGTTCTGACTCTACTATTGATAGAAGTTCCCTTAGGTATAAGAGTCTGTACGTTTGGTGTCAAAACTTCAAATTGAACGTTCTGAGAGGCCGTAATTCTAGACTCTCCACCACTCTTTGTATCAGCAAAGTATAGACTTGGTAATCCATTAGCACTTGCAGTTCTACTAACTCCTATTCCAACACCATCAGATGATGATGCATCCGAATCAATTGCAACATAATAAGTATCCATTGTGATTGGATGAGATCCTTGATTAGCGACCTCAGACATATTATGTGTCTTATTAATTCTTCTTAGAGATACTCCATTAAACTCATACTTGTAAACAAGTTGATTTACTGGATGAGTAAATGCAAGAGTAGAATCTTGTGCTCTAGTTATACCACTAAGAGTATTAGTATTAACTGAAGTATATTCAATGATTTCATTTCCTATCTTCAAATATCCAGGATTAGTTGTGCCAACACCAACACCTTCAAACGAAGTGAATGCAGCACCAGTGTTTACAACCAAATCTCCAGTGTTATCTCTACCATAGGCAGCAGTTAATGAAGTTGGGGCAACATCACTAACAATTCCTTCAATCTTGACAAGGTTGTTAGATTCATGCATACCATGATTTTTTTGTTGAACCTGAATTGACTTACCATCATAGAGAGGATCTACAATTGCTTGACCATTCAAGATAGTTACATTAGAACCCTCTCCATTAATCTCAGATCTTATACCAGTATTAGTAACATAATTCATACTAGCACCAGCAGCAACAAAATCACCCTGAACTTGATCTAAGAATAAAGTATTAGTAAATCCAATAGAAACAACAGATAGTTGTGCTCCTGTTCCTATTCCGTTCATGGAGGCAGTTGGAATACCAACTACATCACCAACCTTATATCCTCTACCACCATCAGTTACACTAACAAGACCAACTAAACCAGCCTTATTATTAGGATCTTGATATACAGATCCAGCAGTGGATACTTGGACAGTAACTACCATTCCAGAACCAGTACCAGTGATCGTAAATGGTTGAATATTTTCTGTGGTTGCAACAGTATATCCAGCACCAGGATTAACTGCTAATAATCCTTCTGTAGAACCACTACTTACAACGGATCCACCGATAGCAATTATATTTCCAAGACCACCAGATAATCCCGAACCAGTCTGTGCTATAGAAACACCAGTGGTAATTCCAAGAGTATCGATAGAATCAGCAATTGAAGAAGTTAGACCAAGTGTGACTCTCTTAGATAATGTATTAATTGGGTTTGGATTTAATTCTACAATTTCATTATTACCAACACCTAATTCTGGGTTAAAGAAATTAACTGTTCCTGTTGTACCAGCAGTGAAATCTGCTTTGTACAGAGTGAACTTCATATCCTCTAACTGTGATGGTGTCCAAGTAGAAGCGTTCTGAGATTTAAACAACGAACCCAAATATGGTTGTTGTGTAATTAAGACCTTCTGTGACTCACCCAATCCAGTAGTTGATACATCTTCTTCACCCAATCTAGAAATCCAAACATTATACTCTGTGGATGGAGAAACAACAACTAATGCATACTCATTACCACCTTCCAAATATATTGGAGAATCAAACGTGAATCTAGTGGCCACAGAGGCATCTGTAGATACGTTAATATTTGCTGGTAAGAGTTCTTTCTTACTTAAAGGTATAACAGTGGTTGTCGGTGTTCCTAATTCACAAGTTCTAATTTCTACACTACAAGGTAATTCTTCATCTTTTGTGGAGAAATATAAATCACAAGATGTAATGAATACACCATTAGGATTTCCAACATCAAATGACTGAGCAAGAGGGTCATACCATGTTGTAACAATTTGTTGTGTAAAGGTTGATGTTCTTTCTCTGAGAACTGCTCTATCTCTTCTTTGATTAACTCTTCTTTGAACATCTGTAAGAACTCTATTATCAGTTAAGTTCTCAGTAACAACTTCAGCATTTCTTGTGTTAATAATACTCTCTTGAAGAGTTTCAATAACACCAGATGATTCATAATTTTTCTCAACAGCTGATGTTACAACTCCTGGTACTAATGAATTGACTGCAGATGAACTTAAGCGAAGTGTCTTTGTACCAGTAGCAAACTCTGGGTTTTCACTAATAGTAGAATCAGGAATAAAGAATGATCCAATCAATGTACCAACATTATCTGTTATCAGACGAGTAGTTGTAATTGTTGCTTGAGCACCAGTTGTTTGCCCCCTAAGAGTCATAGTTCCATTAAGGAATCCATAGTACTGTCCCTCAGGTTGTAACTGTAAACTGAATGTGTCAACATTTAATATAGTCGCTGTTGAAGTATAAACTTCAGGTATTCCTTGGTCATCTAGATATGGATTTACTGAATAAGTATCAGTTGGAGCATTATAAGGACCATACTTATGATTTGGAACTGCTGCTCTAAATTGAACATAAGGTGTAGATGAAGTTCTAGCTCCTTCATCTAGAATTAATGGAGTACCGATAATAGTTTCTCCAACTTGGAATGTACCATTATTCATGGTTACTTCCAAAAGTTTAGGGAAGCAGAACTTAGATACAGATTCTCCATCAAAGAATGAGAATAATTGAGTTCTTGGTTTTGCTTTTGTTATTATAAATTCAATATTCCTAGAACGCATTGTAGGAATATTCTGACGATTGACAACCCTATCTCCTAAAGATTCTGAATCAATCCTTTCTACAACTCTTGTTGCAAGACCAGTTCTAGACTGATTAGTAGTGGTAGTGGTTGTAGTATTATCTACTTCAACTAGAACATCTCTAGCTCTTGCAGTAACTTGTCTGGTTTCTCTGACTGTTCTACTTCCAGGAACTCTCCATCGTTGTATTCTTCTTGGAGGGTTGTTAACAAATTCAGTTCTTACTTCTGTAGTAATTTCTCCTTGTACATCAACACCAATCCAATCAGTTTGCCATGAATTCCATTGAGTAGAAATTAATCCTGTATTAGGATCAGCACCCTGCTGTTCTATAACATCTTCAAAGTTACCTTCAATATTAACAACCTGTGCATCAATTCTTCTAGTATCAACCCAAACATCAGATGATGGGTTTAATTCCATATCTCCATTCCAGTAAACCACAGCAAAAGGCTGTACGTTTTCTGTTCTAGATGCATATGTATTTGCTATGGCAGCAACTTCAGTATAATCAAGAGTGATTAAATCACCAGTTCTGCGACATCCACTTCCAACAAGATCATTTGCAAAGGCAAAATCTTGAGATGGATCTGCAGTTTGACCAATTCCAATTATTGAGTTTGTACCCAATAACATATCAACAGCAGTTGTGTAATGAGATGGACGGCACTCACCAAGATCTTGATCTATTGAAGCATTAAAATCTGGATCACTATTTGCTTGAGCAGTTGAATGTTTAAAGTTATCTACTAAGAATCCACACTTAAATCTATCCAATCCATCGGCATCTTTGATGGACATATTCTTAGTGTCACTTTCAAGTAAAGTAAGTGCAGTATGATATTCAAGATTCCTAACTCTATTATCAAGTCTAGTGATATCCTTCATTTGATATCTCTTATACTGTTTTAACAGAGACTTGACTTGCTGTGCTTCAAATGTATAAGGTGGAATAAAGAGTGTACCAACATCTAGAGCTCCACTTATAGTTTCTGGAGCAACTGGATTGTCTGAAGGAGTTCCAGTTTGAATTTGGAAAGATCCATTGGTTGTTAGGAATAACCTATCAATTCTTCCTTGGAAGTAACTATATGTTACATTTAAAGTTTCATCATCAGAAAGAATATTTGGAGGTGTTTGTCCAGTTCCAGTAAAGGATCTTGAATCAAATTCAAATGGTGATTTTGTTGCACTAGATGCATCATAAGTAGAAACTCTAGGACGGATATCAATATAATCAGTTAATCTTTCTGTGAAGTTTGGAGGATCAAGATATGTGATATCATCATCATATCTATCTGCACCATAACTATTGATGCTAAGTATATCTCCTTCATCTGTGGATGGAACCACATAATGATAGTATGCAATTTTTACTCTACGAGTAGGTTCTGGTTCATTTCCTATTCTAATAATTCTAGCAAAGTCATAGAAAGAATCTCTTTGCCCATTATCAACTTCATATTTGGCAGAAATTAATCTATCACCTACCGTAACTGCGGTTACAGTTGCTTGTATTCCAGAAGATTGGAAGTTTGCTACATCACCAATATTGAATTTTGTATCATTAATATAAGCAATACCAAGTTGAGTAGAACTTGTTATCTCAACAACTATAGCGACAGCTCCTTCGCTAGATATAATTTCTTCACCTACAGTTAAATCTGCAGTTGTTCCGTTTGGTCCAGATAACGAAGATAATGTGATTGATGGCAGATCAGGATCTGTCATATCATTTGATTCATATATTCCTAATACTCTAGTAACATCAGGAACATTTAAACAAATTTCTTTGTCTTCGACACGAGTTCCATATAGATTACTAAATGTCAAACCATTTTGAAGACTTTGATTTGTAGTACCAGATCCTACTTTATTAGATCTAGTAATAACTGTGCTTGCTGCAGTAAATCTCTTCTCTTTTGATGATGGATTTTTCTTCTTTAAAGTTACATCAACCCTGGTTTGAGTATCTGCTCCAACAGAAAGATTGACAAAGTTAATAGTCTTGCTATCATTACTAATTTGTATTTGATCAGAAGAAAGAGGTTCATGAGAACCATCTCCATAAGAGATTACATATCTCTGTGGAGTAAATGGCATGAATGTAAAGTCTGCACCTATACTGAACTGAGAATCAGCAATTTGACTACCTGATACAGTTACATTCCTGAATTGTTTTTTAACAATGATATCAGAATCAAGTATATTGATATCACTTATGTTACTATTAGGTAATTTTGTAAGGAAAGTATTATCATCTTTTAAACTAGAATCAAGAAAACGACGTTGTAAATTAGTGGTTACAATATCATTAACACCTGGAAGTTGTCCATTGAATATACCAGATACTGATGTTGCAGCTGCAACTGTTATACTAGAACCATCATCAGCAACGGCAGTTATCCTATTGAGACTAGCATCAGTAGCAGTTCCACCATATGATACATAATCACCAGTTGTTACAATACCTGCAAAATTATTACCAGGACTAGTTACTGTAGAAATACCTTGATTTCCTGGTGTGATTGTAAATGTAGGTGTGTTACCAATAAATGTTTTATTTCTAGGTGTAGTAGCATGTGTTAACTTAAAGTCAGCATTAAATGTTTGACCTACACCAGGATTTGAATGAACAGAAAATACATCATCCAATCCAAAATCAGTTACAGTTTTAATGATAGGTCCAACAATATTTCCATTAACTGAGAATGATTCATCTCTAACAAAACTACCACTATTACCATAAAGAGTTAGTTCTGTACCACTTGCCACAGCACTCACCAGGAACCCCTCAGCACCGCTAGAATTGCCCGTAATATGTGCTGGTAGGGAAATATCTATATCAGTGCTAATTCCTAATTTTGTATAAGTCTGAACATCAAATAAACGTAAATCCCATTCGTTTTGATCTTGATCTGATGATTTTAGATTAACTGATTCTGCAGAAAAATTATATACTCTTGCTTTACCAATTTCAGTGCCTGCGGCAGTTTCGCTGCTCACACCTATCCTCTCACTTCTTAACGAAACAAAAGAGGTGGTTCCCAATCCAACATTAGGAGTTCCAAATACTCTATTAACAATGAATTGAGTACCAGTGTTAAAATCTATTCCAACATCTTTTACTTCTTTTGTAGTTCTTGCTTTGGGAACATCTAAATTAGTATTACTAATTGTCTGAATATCATATCCACGAACATAGGCTTTACCAGGTGAGATCTGATAGATCATCAAATCAGATGATGGTGTTCCTCCATCTTGTGTTGTTTGACCTGGTAAGTATATACCTTTATTTCCTTTCCTATTGTTTAAGGATTCTTTTACTTTAACATTAAATGGTTTTACATAATAATTACCAGATTCATCAAAAGTTCTTTTAGCTAAAGCATCTCTAATTAAAGACAGTTGAGAATCATCTTCAAAAAATTGTTTTTCACCGTCAACCAGACGCATGATCTCAACAAAGTTTTCATCATTAAGTTCATTAACTTCTTTCTTTGCTAAGACAGCAGATATTTTAAGCCTATCAGCACCTGGTGCTGCGAAATTAGAAAATCCCTTTGCATTATCATATAAAGAAGGATCCGCACCAGCAGTTATAATTTCTTCTTGTACACGTAATCCAACACGATATGATGGAGTATTTGTATATTGATCAAGAATAAGAGTTTGTTTTCCTACTCTTACAAAATTACCTCTAAGGAAATAAACACCTTCTGTAATTTGAACAGCACAACCAGTGGCTGTAGCACCTGTAGGAATAGCGTTTGCAAATCCTTCATTTCCAGCAATTACAGTATTTGCATATGTAATTGATGCTAATGTTAAAAGAGTTTCTCCATCTTGAAAAGTTTGTCCACTAAAAGTTGTAGAGGATTTTTCATATTGAAGGTAAAAAGTTAAATTTCCATTATCCGAATCACCTTCAGTTATATAATCAACAACTTTTGCAGTTACACCTGAAACTTCACCTTTAATTCTTTTGCCAATTAACTTATCAGCATAAAAAGATACAGGTATACCAAAATATGCTGCTTCAACTTGAACAGCATAATAATCTTTTTGGAAAGATAATTGACCAGGTATTACCTTAGATCCTTCTCTAAAAGTATGATCTCCAAACTTCTCAATCTGATTCTGTAGAATAGATTGTAATGTAGTTAACTCCCTTGCCTGAATTGGGAATCCAGGTTTAAATAATACTTTATGAAAATCATTAGCCGCATCAAAGTCGTCAAAATATGGACTAACGTTTAGATTCGTTTCCTGTGACATGTTTTAAAACTCGACGATGATTTTGATGTCTTCCTTTTGGTTAGTGGATCTAGTGATAGATGCCCTATTATCAACGTATATAATTTCTCCAGAGTATTTCTTAACTTCTGGTGGAGCAACTCCTTCTGAAAAGGTTTGTCCAAGGTTATACGTCTTATTATTTATTACGGTGGTAATACCGCTATAGTCTAGATCAATATTCAAATCAACAGATCCACCACTAACGATAGTGGTTCCACCTGTTGCTACAGTAGATGAAAATTCATGCAATTCAAATCCAAATTCTGGATTAGTTTTTGCTATGCCAGCTGTAGTAAATCCAGCAAGAGCACTAGATTGCCAATATTTTAAAACTCTTGTTGTTGCATCCCAAGCAACTACCTGACCAACAGCAGTAGATCCTACACCAACTGTTTGGCGAATTCTAGAGTCTGGAGTAAACGATGCTGCAGTAACACCAGCACCAGTTAATCTCAGAGCGTAGACAGCACTTGCTTGAGTTGCACTTATAATTGTAGAGGAAGCATTTTCTTCTGGATCTTTTACAAGACCAACTCTTGCAAATTGATTACCAGTAACAAAATCTGGGTTTGAGTCATCATTCTCAATCCTAGAATAAACTAAAACTCTAGTTGCTCCTAATTCACGATAGATATCCGCACCATGTCCTCCTTGTGGGGGAATGATGACATTAAACACAGCATCAGTACTACCAGATGTGTTTGTGATACCACCTGCTTCTAAATCAACTGTGCCATAAGTGTATCCATCACCACCTTGAGTTACACTAATAGCAGATACCTGTCCAGAAGAGTTAACTGTTACAGAGCACGTAGCATTATTTCCATTACCATTAACAGGAACATTGGTATAGGTAGCAGCATTACCATAACCAGCACCTCTGTTAGTAATAACAATATTTTTTAATTGGTTTCCACTAAGAGCTGCATTACCTCTTACTGCAGTAATGTTTGCATTAGAGGTTGTTGTCCAATCATCAGGAACTGGGATGAAATTAGTTGATTCAAATTTGACAAGATCTCCAGGGTTAATAGTATAGAGATACTTCCAAAGATAACCATCACCACTAGTACCAGCAGCTTTTGGTTCCAAATCTGTGTGAAGAGGTTCATCAAGAGAGGGTTTACCTAATAAGTTATCTGGATCAAAACCATTAGCAATACAAATATAAACTCTGAAATCACTATTCATCACATAGTAATTCGCACCATATAAGTTTGATGCTCCAGTCTGTGCAGCAGTATTGGTTCTACTGTAATCGTCTCTATAATAATCGTATGTCGTACCAGATGTCCATTGTAGCTTTCTTACAACTCTTTTTACATCTCCCGCATTTATTTTTTTCAACGCAATCATAGTATCCCAATATCTATCCTCTTGTTGAAAAGAATCTTTAGGATCAGGAGTATTAGTATCCCAATCTGACTGAACATCAGTTGCGTTCGGCAGATTAATAAAACTATAATAACTATTCGTAGTCGTCTTAATGCCTGCTGCAAAATTAGCGGCATTCAAGACCCTTAGTTGATCTGTTATAATAGCAGACATTTACTTAGACTTTTTTTCTTTATTTAGTAAGAACGTTTGATGTTTTTAATTCTGCGAATTACAGGAGCAGTTGATAGTCCAGTAATACCATCATCAGTAACAATACTGAACGCATGTGGGTCACTATCTCTAGTAACATTAGATAATTTACCGAAAGTATAATTACCAAAGTAACTATTAATTCCAGTAGTAACACTCTCTGTAGAAGATACACTAACTGTGACTCTTTGAACCCCAGTTGTACCAACTCCAACTACAAAATTTTCACTATATGAAACAGACATTGCTTCATATATGTTATCTATAAAGGTAGATCCAATACCAACAGTACCAATACCAGTTCCTGTGCCATAGGATGTTAATCCAATACCAGTATTTGAATTGTGTACCATAAAGATATCTCCTGCTGATATTACAGATAATGTCACCGCAGATCCAACTCTCGTTGCATCTCTGAATAATTCATTTACATATAGATCAAACACTAATCCTGTGGATGCAACACCTACAGTAGTAGCAGCAATACCAGAAATAAATCCAAAGTCTCCTTGTACAGTAGGAGTTCCTAATGTATCAGCAACACCAGTTGGTTCTCCAATTAGAACCAATGGAGTGGTTGTATTTGTATATCCAGCACCAACTTCATCAACAGTCAATGTGTTGACTGTTCCAGCAGCACTGACTGTAGCAGATGCGGTAGCAAGTGTGCTTACACCAAAGTATGTGCTAATAGAAACTGTAGGTGCTTGAGTATACCCCATACCTGCATTCGTTAAATCTAAACTGATAGTACCAGTATCAGAAACAATAGCAGTTGCTGCAGCTGCAATCTTAGGTCCATCTTCATCAACAATAATCAAATCTAGTTCAGAGCCTGTATATCCCTCTTCATTATCATCAAATAGTGGACGTAGACTTTCAACGTAGATTGTTGTTGATCCCACGCCAACATTACTAATAATTCTAGTAGAAGGAGTAATCGCAGACTCGTTAATTATTCTTGCTTTAGAAACATATATACCATCAACAACAATATCATCCTTCTGCTTAATCCAAGTCAAAGGACGTTCCATAGCAGTATTAGTAGTAATACCAGGACCAAAATATTGAATTGTACTAAACTTATCAGAAGTTTGAATACCACTAACAATACGTTCGTTTTGATCTAATCCAAAAGTTTCAGATCTAGTGGCTTCATCACGAAGACGAACCTTATCACCTTTCTTAATAGTTTCAACAATATCAACGAATACAGAGTCCTCAGCAGATCCCTTAAAGTAATATACTTTTAGTGTATCACCTGCTTTAGGTGCTTCGAGGAAATCGATAACACTACCACCTTTAAACTCATAAGAAACTCCAGGATCTTGAAGAATATCATTGATAAAGATTAATAAGTTATCTTGAATTCTAATTGGAGATCCTTTAGCAGATCTAAGTGAAACAGGAACTCCTGCTTTTCTGATTGTAAAGGATTTTTTCACTCCATCAAAGAATGGACTAAAGTTATCAAGAACTTCTAATTCTCCAAATGTCCAAGCAGAGAAACTATCATCATGAACTGATTCGACAATAATCTGGAAGTCTTTAAAGTTTGCAGGTGTGCCAGTTGTTGGAATGCCAGCAAAGTTTGCAGTATTAGCAGGAACTGTTAATACATCACCAACAGCATAGTTACGTCCAGTATTGACAATGGTAAAGTTAGTTACGCTATTACCCAGACCAACTGTAATATCAACAGTTGCATCAACTCCATTTGTAGTAGAACCACCAGCAGCAACTAATGGAATATTCTCATATCCTGTGGGTTCATCAATAAAGACTTTAGGTGGATTAGTAAATGTATATCCAGAAGCCACACCATTTGTAACTCCAATACTTACCACGTATCCATCTTCAACAACAGCAGTACCAATTGAAACAATATTTGGATATCCAGTAGATCCTGAAGTTCCTACACCAACAAATACTGTTTGAATACCGATCCTATAACCACTACCACTATTACCAATAGATATTGACTCAATAGTTCCTAATCCAGAAATTACAGCAGTACCACCAGCAGAAATTAATGGTTGATATCCCATTCCCTCTGATGATCCAACATTAACAAGAATACCACCTCTAGGTAGAGTACCAACATTTAAGTCTGATGTTACAGATGAGGCCGTGCCAGTAAATGTTATAGAAGAAATTCCACTGGTATCTTCTGTTAGGTTATAGTCAACATCTGGACCTTGGAAAATCTCATTCAATAAGAATACTCCATTATTGGTAGAGAATCCAGTAACATTTGCTGCATTGCTTGTTAAAGTAAATGTCTTCGCAATACCAGTAAAGTCTTTTGATATAGAATCAAATAAGATATTATCTTCATAAGCTTCACTATCATCAGACTCTGCAGTTCTAATAAAGGATCTTCCTTGGAAAGTAGAACGTGTTTGTAATCCAGCAAAACCTTCTTCACCATAAGGAGGTTCAACAAAGTTAAGTGAGTTACCTAATATAGTATAGTTTCCATCAAACTTAGTAACGATTGCAGGAGCAGTATGAACTCCAAGAGCACTACCCAACCAACCTCTATCTAATAATAATTGATTAGCAATACCAGCAAAACCAGTAGATTTAACTCTCATATATTCATCATCAATTTTTATAATATCACCACCAATCATTGAAGCAATACCCGTTATCTGAGCATTAACTTGAGAAGCATTCATAGTGCTCACCAATCCAACGGTAACACCAGTAGAAACGATTGGTGATTGAATATTATTATCAAGAGCAATCAAACACTTAGTGTCTTGCTTGTGAGATGTAATAGAGTGACTATTACCAGTTCCAACTGTGGTAAATCCAAGAACTGTTGGAGGTGTTGCAAGAGCGTCAGATGCAGTAGGTGCTAATCTGATTAGATCTTCACTAACTTTAACAGCAAAAACAGTTGTTCCAATTACACCACCTGATGTAGAAATACCATTTCCATCATAAGCATATGTAAGTTTCTCACCAGTAACTAAGAAATGATCTGCTAATTGGATTGTATTTGCATCAATACTAACAACTGAAGTATCAATCTCAGGATCCCAAACCTTTCTAAAGATTGGTCTGTTTCTATGAGTAAGATTAAAGTTACGTTTAACAACAGAAAGAGTACCACTATAAGTACCTTCCCCAGCACGGAATTGACCAACTGAATTACCATCTCCTATTCCAAGAGTAGAAATACCACCAGATCTTTGGTTTTCAAGTGTTTGTCCAAATACTCTTACCTTAGTTGCTATATTTTCATTTGGTGTAAAGAATACACAGAAATCACCACCAGAATATCCAGTGCCAACAGTTCCTAATCCAACATCTAATCCATCTCCATCATCGTCATAAGAAAGAACTTCACCATACTCTGCAGAATAAGTTTGAGCTACAATACCATCACTTGATTGAGAAACAAGCATCTCTCTGACAGATGCCTTGGTATTGGTAGTATCTTCAACGTTTATTATAAAATGAGCACCTTCATACTCTGTACTTGTAAATCCACAAATTTTATTTTCACCAGGTGTTGCAGAAGAAGAAATTTCAGTATAGAATGATTCCATCATTCCTTCTATTAGTGTTGTGGAACCAACTCCAGTAGCATTAGAATTGAATTCATAATCCACAATCTTAACAGCACACGTGGTATTAATACCAGCATTTGGATAGAAATTCAAATTAGTTAAACCATTTGTTTCAACTCCAAATGTTCCTATAAATCCACCACTACAGAAGGATCCATAGTCAACAAATCCTGTTCCTGAATCATTACCAGTCCTATCATGAACAATATTAATTTCTGCAAACTGATGAGTAGAAATACCAGAAGTAGTTTGTACAACTTCAACTAATACTTTATTACCAGCAGAGTTAGTAGAACTAATACCAAGGATACTACTTGCTGCTCCAATAGCAGTGGTTGTAGTAAATCCAGTGACTGTAACTAAATCTCCTATGGATGTTGATCCAATTCCAGTGACAGCACCAGTTCCAACACCAGTCATTCTGTTAAAGTCAACAGAAATGAAATCTATAACATAATTGTTTAATTCAAACTTAGTTGGGAAGAAATTGACATTAGCAAAAGCACCACTAAAGACATAATCAAAATGTCCTAAGAAACCAGAGCTATCAATGCTATACTGATTAATATACGCAAATGTACCATCTTGGACAATATTGAAGAATCCAGTTTGAGTCTCACCAGTGAATCTTGTGTCTTTTATATGATAGAAGTATCTGTGGGCAGAGAAGGTATCTTTGTTTACAAAATCAAACTTCTCAAATGGATCTGTTCGAGGAGTACTAGAGAATAGATCTCCAATATCATCAATCGATATAACCCTGTTAGTTCTTGCTTCCTCATAATCAGTAAGAATATTATTCTCTAGAACAATCTCTTTGGAAACAGTTATCTGATTTGCACTGCTTATACCAGCAACTTCAACACTTAACTCAGTTGCTGAATCAAAATCTAACTGAGTACCAACATCAGTTACTGATGACAAATCAACCTTAACATCTATGGTTTGAGCACCAACAGATGCAGAAGCAGCTCCTCTACCAGGATTTGGAAATCCTTTTCCGCCTTGGCCATAAACACCTACACCTTGTTCATCTGCATTATTAGGTCTTCCATCAAAAGATTCAATCTCCATGTCAGAGAATTTTTTGAATCCACTAGTATGTGTTATTTCACCAACTACATCTTTCCAAGTATCAAATTGAACTGGAGACTTAATTGCATATGAGAATGATTGATAGTAATCATTATCTGGTATTCTTTGACGAGAATCGTTTAAGAACCCAGTTATATTTTGATTACCTTGTCTTTGTTCTACAAGAGGCCCTACATCAAAAGTAGATTCAAATTTTTCAATTGATTGTACAAATCCAACTTGATTAGATGAATTACCTTCAATTTGCTTGCCTTCTTCAAATACATCACCAGTAGCAACTCTTAATGTATTATTATTTTTATTCCACCCAATAACAGTACCAGTCTTAGTTCCAGTAAGAGTTTCTTGAGTAATTTTTTCTTTAATATTAAAATCACCTTTTCTAGTTACTGGTTCAAAACCAGGAAAATGTTTTTCTGGTATTATCCTACCAGCAGATGCATCTGGATCATATTCACCAGGATTATCATTTTCTAGAATAAAAGTAACTTTAGGATTAGCACCACCTAAATTTGGTGTAATAGAATTAAGAGTAAAGAGGTCATAATCATACTCACTAGAATTATATCCAAATCCAGTAGTGGCGATACCAACACCTTCAATTAGAACCTTATCTCCAATTGCAAATGGGAAATCTTGACCAACAGAAAAATCAGTATCAAGAGTAAGTTCTACTGTTGCAGAAGTAGTTGTAAATCCAACAGTTTCAATACCAACTCCATTAGAGTTATGAATAGGTATTATAGTTGGATTGGGATCTTGAAGTCTCTTAGTATTCTTGTTGATTATAGCACTAGAAACACCAACTGATCCAGTTACTTCAGTAGTGATATCACATTCATCTAAAATTAATCCACTAACTCTATCTTTAACAATCAACTTGGGTGGAGTAGAATAATTATGTCCACCAGAGGTAATACCAACATGATCTAAAGATCTAAATCTATCAATCTTAAAGAGACTTGGTAATGCTCCAGTTGGACGTAAAGTCTGATCATATGGGAATTCATAACCAGGATTAGTAATATGAGTTGTTTGTACTCTACCAATTGAATTACTCTCTACTCTTAAAATACAACCATTACCATATGTTGTAGCAGCAGTTCCTGTATATGATCTGCTTACAGTAGAAATACCAGGAATACTATTATAACCATATCCTTTATTTGTTATCTTCACATCTGCTATAGGCCCTAAAGCACCAGCAGAAGAAGTTTCATATGATAAACGAGCAGATATATCTGTATAACTAGATTTTTCTGGTTCGTTTGGAACATTAAAACTAAACGTCGTTGATCCAATAGATGATATCTTAAAGTTACCATCATATAAAGAATCCTCTAACTTGATAGTATTATAATTGTTGACAGTTTTGTCAACAGCAATTTCAGATTGAACTGTAGTAATTCTATCAGGATTAACAGGAGTTAAGTTGTAATAAAGTATCTCAGGAGTTTTGTCATTAGTTTGTAAGAATACCTTTCCACCATCTATACCAACACTTCCACTACTAGTAACATCAAATTGATCAGGTGTCTCTGTAAGGAACTCATGTTTAAAATCTTGATCCCTATAGAAATTAACTGAGAATGCTGAGAAAGTTGTACCACCAGAAACATTTCCTAAAGAACTATCAGCAACATTAAATTCTAATTTCTGACCTCTAGTAACTTCAATAAGAGGATTAATAGGAAGAAGAGAATGTGTTACTGCCCCTCCAGTAGAAGCTAAAGAAACTGCTAATGGATATTGAATATTAGCGTTATGAGAGTTTGATGCTAATCTTAGTTTATCTGCACTATCTTTAATTACAAAGTAAGATGCGTTATCATCTAAACCAGATACTACACTAGTTGATTCGTATATGACTTGATCACCAGTGTTAAGTCCGTGGTTAGTAATACTAATAGTGTTATTAGTTGTATTAACGTCTCCCTGTAAGAAAGTTGCTAATCCTACTGTTGTCTTTCTATTATAATCATTATACTTAACAGTATATGAAGTAGTAACTCCAGGTAATACATCTAAAAATATTGTGTCACCAACTCCAAGACCATGAGCAGTGGTAGCAGTTGCAGTAACAACAACTTTCTCTAATATACCAGTTAATTCAACATCCTGAGTTGTTAATGAATGGGTTACTCCTGTGCCAACACTATGGAAGAAAAGTTGTTCGGCTGCAGTGGAAGCAACGCCAACAAAAACACCCTCAGATCCCATTCCAACTGGCATTGTTGTTAGACCAATTGTATTCCGTCCTAGATTTATTGAATATACTTGAGTTGGAAGATTAAAGTTATTAATACCATCAGTGGACACTGAAACAACTGTCCCACCACCAGCAGAATAAGTCAATGAATCTCCAGTTGTAAAATTATGATCTGGAATGAAAATTGATCTTGTTGGAATAGCAACAGAAGTACCAACACCAACTGCTAAACCAGGAGCACTTACAGATATGATACTGTTAATACCAACCCCTGCAGTAGTTCCTAATCCTACAACTTCTGATGGGTCAAAATAAGTGCTTGTCTGAAGTTTGATTTCCTTATCTGTATTAACACCAACATTAATAGTAAGAGCACGTGGTTTTTCTTCAATGATTGATCCTTGAGTATATGCAGTTCCTACTGTTCCGTCATATTCTCTTATTACTCTAATTCTAGAATTGAATTCATCAACATTTACAACATATAATTGTTCTGTAGATATACCAATAACATCGTCTGGTTTTAAAACAGAAGGATCACCATTAATTGAAATAAAGGTAACTATACCAGTGGCTCCTGTGTTACCAATACCAGTGGACAACTTGAACATTGATGTGTTAACACCAATATTGTAAACACCATCTATATTAAGTATAGATTGAGATGATATTCCAGAAACACTAACAAAGTCACCATTTTTAAAGTTATGAGGTTCAGGTGTTCTAGCAACAATTGTTTTCTTATCAGAAAGCACTTCAAAAGTAACATTTTCTTTTCTAGTGGTAGAAGAAGTTATTTTAACTAATTTCTTTCCACCAATTTTAGTTACTTTTGATGATGCAGTAGATCCACCAGTTTCTCTATTGTCAAATACTATCTGGTCGCCAACTTTATAATCAACTCCACCATTTTCAATATTAACAGTCTCTATGCCTCCTGTGGCTGCAAAAACTATGGAAGCAAAATCATCAATATTTTTATCTGGGCGTTTTACATATTCATAATCACTAGCATTGAACGAGAGTTTGTATGGATAGATGTTTCTTACATAACCACCCTTATCTAAGTCAAGTTTTGTTGTAATTGAATCTGGACTAAAGTTGAATGGATCTGGTTTAGACTTAAATGCTTCACCAACAGCATATGGGAATACTGGAGTAAAATACTTATCGAAAGTAGCGTCCTGTTGAGAAGAACTATCAATAGTTGCAAAGTATGCGTAAGTACCCTCTGGATAATCAGGAGTCTTACAGAAACGACCATTATACTTGTCTAGATCACCTTTATTGGTAAATGTATAATCATTAGTGAATGAACCTAATTCCCAATCACCAACACTAGGACCAAGTTGTCTAGTAGCGTTTAATTCATAACCAGGAACCATTCTTCTAATGGCACCACCATCAATATTAGCAAATCCATAAGGACCATAGATGGGGTTACCATCATATGCAAATCCTAGTATTGGTGAGTGGTTAGAAGACACTTCCTCTGCGTTTTCATATTCCAAATCATATGTACCATAATCTTTCAAACCATTTAACTTAAGAGAAGGAAGCATTTCTCTTAGTTTTCTAGGAGCATATAAATGAGTAAACTGAGATCCAAATGTCGCAGTGCTAGGCTCCATAAAACCATCATCAAGTTTTATAAGAGACTTATATCGTTTTACATTATCGAGTTCCCATGCTTTGACCTTTGGTTCAATAACAGGTGCTCTACCAGCAGCGTCTACAGCAGTCTCTACGCTTAGGAAAGATCTATCAGTAACAAATCCAACACCACCACTTACAACGGTCACAGAGGTGATTACACCGTCCTCTATGACTGGAGTTAGAGTGGCATAAGTACCAATACCAGATGTAATAATTTCTGGAGGAGCATTATATCCTGTACCCCCTCTAGTAACGATTACCTGATCAATTTTACCATCTTGTACAACTGGTCTAAGTTCAGCACCAGATCCAGCAAGAAAATCAATATTTGGTGTTCTATTATAACTTACAATCGCAGAGTTACCATATCCAGTTCCATTCTGGGTTAGATCAATGGAAGTAACAGATCCTCTTACAACAGGGATCATAGTTGCATTATAATCACCTAGAGAAGATGAAATACCAAGTTCTCCACTTATGGAAACAGATATTGGTTGATAGTTAAAGATGTGGGTTCCAACTCCAACTCCAGTAAATCTAACATAAGTTCCATTGTCATATGCTTCTGTTAAAGTACCACCAACACCAGCAAGAGCAACTCTAAAGTTATCTTTATCAACAACAATGGCTTGATATTGTGCTGTAGTTACCAAACCACTAATTGCAGTTCCTGTAGTTTCGTAAGTTAGAATTTCTCCATTTTCATATCCATGATCTTCAATATTAATTGAGTTAGTTGCAGTATTAATTCCTGTAACAATAACACTTCTTTTTTTGTTCTCATATCCAGTTCCTGGATTGGTTATAAAGATTTTGTCAACAACATTCTTCTTTTGTACACTCTCAAACTTTTGAGTACCTGATCCTTTGTCAGATAGGTCTACAGTATTAATACCTGCAATTGCATCATCAAAATGTGAATGTAATGTAATAGCAGTATTGCTAGACAGACCTACAAAGTAGATTGATCCATCACCCAAAGTTGTTGTACCTGTTCCAACAGCCGTACCATTGTTTTGACGGTAGAATACTCTCTCACCACCATTAAACAAATGGAATGTAGTAAAACCTATTATATTATCACTTGTATTGATACCAACTTCTACATCGAGTGAAGCAAAGTGTGTTCCCTGCTTCATCTTAGCTTCTGCTTTAGCACCAGAACCATTACCACCAGTAATGGTAATTTGTGGTTGCTCTAAGTAATCAAATCCTGCATATTTTACATCTATTCTCTCAAAAGAACCTTTTACGTTAACATGACCAGTAGCACCAACACCAGCATTATCGGTAATAAGCAATTCTGGTGGATTTATAATATCATGTCCAGATCCACCATTCAAAACATTAATTGCTTCCAATTCTCCATAGTAAATGGCATCCCTTGACTTATAATTTGCAAGTTCAACACCATTTACAAACATACCTGTTTTTTCACCAGGAATTGTTGTAAACTCTTCTCCAGAAGAATCGAATACAGGTTCAGAGAACCTTCTTACCAATCTTTGTGAATCAATTGCTTTATCTTGTAGTCTACTTGCAAATTCATGTGTAGTGATACCAGCACTGTTACCAGATAAATCAATAAATTTACCAGCATCAATATTTGCACGAGAATATGCTAATTTAAATGATTGATCATCAACTTTAAATGCAAAGTAAGATCCTTCAGTTAGAGGAGATATTGGTAAAGTTGTTGTAGAAGTAGAAACAACTCCATCAATCAAAGCAGATGTTGTTGTAGTACCTGGAACATAATAAACCTCATCACCAGTAATAAAGTCATGACTTCTTGATGTAGATATTGTTTCACCAGAGAAGTTAGCAGCAATTTTTACTGAAATACCTCTTAGGTCAGCATTAAGTTGTTGATTTGCATAGAATGGAATAGATGCTGAAGTTACATAAGTCTGATGTTCTGGTTTACCCTCTATGAAATCGTGTCGAGCAGCAACATGGTTTGCTCCAACCATCTTTCTACCTTTATGCTCATGATATGGGCCTGCATAAGGAACTCCACTAACAATACCAACTACATTTAAATCATATGCATTACTAACATTTGCACTAAACTTATAAGTTGGTTGTTTAACTGCAGGAAGAACTTCTGCTCTAATTAATTCATTTCTAGCTTTGAATGTGTGTGTTAAATCAAGAAATCCAACACCACTAAGAATTGCAATTTTACTTGATGGTACATCTACAACTGCAGCACTACTTTCTGCAGAATTAAATTGATCAATAAGTGTAATCTTATCACCAATGTATAGAAGATGAACTTCTGGACATGTAATTTTAATATTACCGTTACCTATATCTTCAACAGTCTCTATATTAAAAATATTAGGAACATTATAAATCCATTCTGTAAATGACTTATTTGTATCTTCTAAAATACCAAGATTCTGTACATCGATAGAATCTCCAGTAACCATTTGATTACTTGGACCAGGAATAACAAAATTAGATACTACACCTGTAATTCTGACAGTTATCTTATTTCCATCATCATCAAATCCATAGATGCTAGATTTTAATCTAACAAGAGAATCTTTACTAATAACAGAGGTATTACCAGAAAGTCCTAAAAACTGAGTGGTAGTAATGCTTGTATAAGTAATTTCTTTTGAATCTATTACTAGAGTTCCTGAAGATGGGAATCCAATAGTAGAGTCAACATAAATTGTATTTACATCGGCAATCTCATCAGTTACAGTCCTAGTGGTAGGAGTAACACTAAATTTACCGTAGATAGAACCAGACTCACTGATATCTTTGTCAGAACCAGCATCCAAACTTATTTGATAAAATTTATTACCTTCTCTATTATATGAAATTACATTAGCGATAGAACCGTATGAATAGTTAAGAACACCAGCAACAGAATCCTGATATAATGTTTGACCAATAAGTTTATAAGGATCTCCTGAAAGAGCAACTACAACTAAATCTTCTGTAATTCTATAATCAGCATCAGAAGGTTTAATCGTATTTTCATATGGTTTTACAATAGTTGCTTTTGAACCATAGAGAGCACGGAACAAAATTTCAAAAGAATCATCAGTTCCTTTTGTTGTATAGAGGTCTTTTGCTTGTTTTGCAAAAAGAGATTGATCAAGTCCAGTAACAAAAGCTCTATCTTGTAAACCAGGAACATATAGTTCCTTGTACTTTCTAAAGAACTCTACAAGAAAGAGATTACTTAAATTGGTTACTACACTATCATCAACGTGTGCTGCAGAAGCTGATGTAGTAAATGTAAGTCTATCACTTTCATCATTATTAAAGAGTGATGTAATTGCACTAAAAGCACGTTTACAATCAAAAAATTGTCTTTTATCTTTACTAGTATAAGTTATTATTTCATTATCAATTTTTAAATATCCATAGCGATCAGGAAATCCAACTGTAGAGTTAACTGCAATAGTAGTATCAAACGCAGTTATTGCTCCATCTAAATTAGTAGATGTAACAAGGTCTTGTTGACGGAAAGAATCATTCTTAATATATTGATCTAAGTTCTCAGCAAGATCAATAGGTGCTCCTTGAGCCTCTTGTGATTTATAATATTGTTCTAAAAATTCTCCAAACAATGGAGACTCAGATCTAATTTGCTCAGGAATCTGGTTAGAGACTACCGAATAAGTTTTTGCTCTTGTTTCTATCATTAGTATGAGTATCCGCCGCTTGACGATGATGTGTTAGCTGTTACTTCAGTAGAACTAAATGTTGTAGATGTTGTATAAGTTGTTGCATAAGAAGTATCGACTTCTTGTACAGTAGATGCTTCAGTATCAGTTATAGTTGAATAAGTTGGAACTCCTCTTACTAAAGGAGATTCACGATCATCTCTTCCGTTAGGGAAACTAGAACTAACAATATAGTTAGATCCAGATACGTCAGCACCAGAAGAAATAGTATCAGAAACCATAGTAACTAAACTGTTACTATTATCTAGTTGCAAATAAAGATCCTGTAA
>CETC01070274.1_pt1 | contig 30085 bp, 40 predicted proteins | sample 326911 | NCBI WGS metagenome assembly CETC01 (sample SAMEA2622694, study PRJEB7988) | marine metagenome | isolation source: saline water (ENVO:00002010), including | reverse complement strand
GCTATGTTGTTGATTTGGACGGAACGCCAAACGGAAGCGGTGAACTTGTGCCGGAATATGTCGCTATTGCGTCAGGTTCACAAGTTGGTTGGGAAGCTGGCAACCGCATTGTTCTTATTGCCCGCGACAGTTTGGGCCAATTGTTCGGCGAATATACGGTTAATAAACACGTCGGTATTTTTGACGGCGAAGCTTGCTTTCTTCTTAATAGTAGCGACGAATTGCCGCTTTGGGACAATGCAACGCGAACTTTGACTTGGCCCGACCTTGTTATTCATAGACACGCCGGGAACAATCTTGCAACAAATCGAATTAAGTTGGAAGGCGGAAGTATTGTGGTTCCGTCTGGCGGCTATCAAACCGTTGTGCTTGACCTTTCGCAAATCAACAGCACCTTGACCCCTAACACGGCTGTCAGTGTGGGCCAGTATATAGACCCAACGCCGGGTTGGGCTGGCGCTCAAGGCGATTTTATCCCGCTTTTTGCTGTTGGGTATGGCTTTAGTTATCCAATCCGATTCCCGCCAACACGGGGCGCGACAAACTTTCCGTCGATTATTTCGGAACAATCGGCTTATGACACTTCCGAAGTTGTTGTTATCGCAAACGGAACTGACACCGTTGAAATTTACATGAAAGGTTCAAATCCGCTTTCAAACAAATATATAAAGTACCCAATGACAAACACGCCGGTTCCAAGCATAGGTTCTGACGTTTGGCGGTGGGACGAAACTTTTGAAGCCGAACGAACCGGCGACCAAACTTTTGTTCAAGGTTTGGCAATTTGCAACGCTGGCGAAAACGAAACAGCAATTAAAATAAATGGCAAGTCGGATTTCATGGGCGGAACTGCCCACGGTGACGAACTGAAAGTTTGGGCGCGAATGCTAATTGACGGGTCTGAAGTTTCGCTTGCAACCGCCGGGGTTTACCGCTGTCGTCGTGTTGAATTCATGCAAGAAAGCGAATTGTTTGAACCTGACACCGTAGTTCCGCAAGACACGCGCGTTGCTAAAGCTTACAAGCGTTGGGAATTTGAAAACGGCGAAGTCGAAATTTCACAACATATCGTTTGGGAATCGGTTCAAACTTTGGACGATGCTTATATGACAATGTTGACGCTTCTTCGTACAAGCGGCGCAACACAAGTCAGCGATAAAGGTTATCGAACCCCGCTTTGGGCCGAAGAAGACATTTCAGCGTCAGGGTTTACACCTGTCTTTTCTAAAGCCAAAATTGCCAAAGCAAGCGGCCCAAGCGGTTATTCGGCTGAAGTTGAAATTCTTGAAGGTTGGGACAAAACAAACCGCGAATTTAACTTTAGTAATAGCGAAAGTTACAACAAGTTTTATTTCGATTATACCGGCGCGGGTTATGTCACTTCAATTGGTGAAGAATTTAATTCAAGGGCGCGTTATAAGCTTGATACGAAGAACTAAAAACGCGGCTTGCCGCAATTTCAACAGATTAAAGCCCGGTGTAAAATCCGGGCTTTTTATTTAGAAGAACAAGCTTCCAGACTTCGGAACTTGAAGCCCGGCGCAATTGTAAAGCATGTCGGTTGCGGTCTTAATATACCAATCATAATTTACGTCTTCGGGGAATTCGTCGGGCAAATCCATTAAAGGCCGCGCGCCGTCAGTCTTCGCAACTTTGTTACCGCTTCCAAGATACGAAATACAACCCCCTTCGCCTTTCGGATAATAGAACCGAACGACTTTGCCAAGATAAACGCCGTCTTTTTCACCGCCGCCTTTTACGTTGCGAACAGTTACGAAGCGCCGAATATCGCGGCAAGCTGTGATTGTTTTATCGACGGGTGTTCCGTTCTTCAGGTAAGCAAGCACGGCGTCGGAACAAACCAGCGTTTCGGGGTTCTTCGACAAGATTGAATTAAGCGCCGACCCGCGTTCGCAATAAGCACCTTTTGTTTTGCAACCAAGGCGTTCGTCGAAAAAGCGTGCTTCAGGGTCGCCGCCTTCTTCTTTAACTGCAATATACGAATTAACGTCGCGGCTATATGTTGCGCGATAACGCGTTTCTTCGGTTTCAAAGTCGGTTCGTTCTTCCCATGCTTTGATAATAGCCCTGACTTCTTCATGTCGGTTTTTATGATACTTGGAAACAACGCCGTCGGTATTACCGGAAACGACTTCAATTCCGGCGTCTTCCAACATTTCAATAAGCATAAGAAGCGACAGTTGCCCGGTAATGGTAACTTGAAGCATAAGTTGCGGGGCGTATAGCGTCGAATATTTGTTTCCAAGCTTGCCGAAGCTTCCGTTAATGGTAATCTTCAAACTGTCGGCAATTGTCTTCCAACGCTTCGCCGCCGCACGGTCGCCCGCCTTCTTGGCTTTGGCCGCTTCGCCTTTTGCATGAATGCGGGTTTCAACAATCTTGTCGTAAACCTGAAGAAATGCTTCGCCCAAGTGCGGCGGAAACAAACCTTGATTCAAAATAATTCGCGGGTAATACGACGCAACGTCGTTGTCGGCAAGAATTATTTCGTCGGTTGCAATATGGGCAACTTTGCTTTCTTGCGAATGAAGCCCGCCCATTCCCAACTTATAAACCGAACCGCCTATTTGAACCTTCAGCTTTTCAAGGCTGGCGGGCATAATTGGCGAACCCAAGCCGTCAAGATAAAATCGGGCGTCACGCACAACTTGAAGCATTTCGTTTAATTGTGGGTTATTGTACGAAATAAAATCCGGCACGTTGTATTGAAGAACAACGCCTTCTTCAAGCTTTGGTTTGCGCGGGTAATATCCAAGAACTTTTTGAAGTTCGCTGTTAATAACAGCTTCGGCAACTTGCGCGTCAGACTTTGACCGCAAGTCAACGCCGTATTCTTCCGACATTTCGGTTCGAAGCTGAAGTTCGGGGGCAAGTTCGTTAAACAGAAGTTCGGTGTTCGCAAGGTCGTTGCAACAATAAGGACGAACAACGGCGGCGTCTTCAGCCGAAAGAATATGGTCTTCTTGAAACGGCAAGTCTTGCATTGTTTTACAGTGCAACCGCCCGGCATAAAGCTTCAATGAACCTTGCAACGGTGCGACTTCAATTAAGTCAATATGGTTGTATTTTTGAATTTGAAGCTTGTATTCTTTTTCGAATGCGAATGCGGTGTTGTTGCCTTTAATTATGAAGTCTGAAGCTTCTTTTAATTCGTCACAAGTCGCGCCCTTAATTGCAAGGCTTAACATTGGAACGTCATAATTGCGCGAATTGAAGCCCACAATACAAAAGCGCCAAAGCATCCAAAGAAGTTTTGTTGTGTTAATGGTGAAGTCTGGCGATTGTTCAAAAGCAACGAACTTGCCATTCGCCAGACACTTAAACGCAACATAAAAAAAGTTTCGATAACATTCAACGTCAAAAACGAAGACACTTCCAGCGGGCACCGACAAAAGTTCTTCGTCTGTCATAAATTCGACAGGCATTAACGTTAAACGGATTGCTTGCGAAAGCTTGTCGATTTTTCGACTATTCTTCGCGACAAGAAAGCCGTCTTCATTCAACATTGTTCAACCCCTTCAAAATGATATATCGTCAATATATTCGTCGCTTGTAACCGGGGCCGAACTTGTGCGTTCAATTCCCATAATCACGCCGCGAACGTTTTCACCGAAGAAGAAGGCTTTGTTTGAAGCTTCGTCGAAATGAACGTTGTCAAACGCCTTTTCAACCGTAAGCAAATATTTTGCATTAAAGCCCATGCCTTCCGGCAATCCTTCGATTATATACGTTGACGCTTCGTTTTCAAGTTCATTCGACGCAAGCTTTCCGTTTTCGAAATAAACAACCCCGTTTCGCGTGAACGCTTCAATTGAACGAACAGCCTTGAAGAATTCAGCCGGAACCGGCCAAGGGTTCAAACCTTCGCATTCAAACAGCGGCGTATAATTCGGGAAGCGTTCGCCGTAAAGTTGGGTTTTAATAAAGCTGTCGTCGTCAAACCAGAACGTCGCCGACGGCCCTGAATAGCCAAACCGGGCAAGGGGCTTACCAGCCTTCAGAATGGCCGCGACAGCCGCCTTCGGAACCAACAGGCCGGGCGGAAGGTCTATGCCGTGCCAGTATTCCGCCAGAACGTGCCCGTTGGTCGCCACGGCGCTTCCTGACTGAAGCAATACCGACGCATAAGCGGCGTTTTGCGCCCCTTCAGTCGCCAGCGGGGCCAGCATAGCGAACGCTTCCTTCAAACGGTCGTCAATGACCGCGCAAGGGACGTCGGGGCCACTTATCGACAGGTTGTCAAAGGCAACGCAAGGAACGACCGCCTTGAACGCCCCTGACACAACAGAAAGGGCCGTTTGTGACAATTGCGTAATTGAAAGGTCTTCGCCGACCTTAGAAAGCGCGTTGATAAACTGCAATGTATGCGGGCAAGCGTTCAAGTCTTCTTCGACTTTCGTTGCGACGGTAAGAATTCCGTTTGACGCCGCCGCCCAATTGCCGGAAATGATGCCGAACTGTTGATTCGGCGCGCCCGCCTTCTTTTGCGCGACTGCAATAAATTTCAATGCAGAAAGCAACGATGCCGCAGGATTAACGGCGGTTGTTTTGGCACGCCGGGCGCGATGTTTCTTTGTTTTCGTTTCTGTTTTAATTTCCATTTTATTCACCTTCTGGAATAGGAATATCAGATTCTATTTTGACTTCGCTTGCGGCTTCTTGCGGCGTTGCTTCATGATTCCAAATGCGTTCGACTGCTTTTGTTGCATATTCTTTGCTTTGTTCAATACAAACCCATTTGCGCCCGGTATTTTCTGCGGCAATTGCAGTTGTCCCGCTTCCGGCCGTATTGTCTAAAACCAAATCGCCTTCATTCGTGTAAGTGCGAATTAGATATTCGAACAATTCGACGGGTTTTTGTGTTGGGTGGAAGCCTTTTTCGATATTTATTTTTATAATATCTTTAGGGTATCCGCTTTTACTTTCTTTAGTCTCGCCGCTCTTTCTATTTCCTGTAATGTGTTCAGCAGCCCGCGCGTTTGAATATTTTTTGACGCCTTTTGATTTTAGTTCACATTGCGGATTATAAGTTCCTTTGAAATACTGCGCTGCTGTTTTAAATCTGCCAAAAACTAAAATATCTTCGTGCGATTTAAGCGGTTTTGTTTTGGCTTGCATGAAGCCTGTAATGTTGTTTTTCTCCCAAACCCAACTATATTTAAAATTGTCAATGTTCGACGCAATTAAAGCCGTTGTAAAAGGCTGCGATGCTGTAAAAACCATCGCCGCGTTTTCTTTGCAAATTCGGTTGTATTGTTCCCAAAGTCTATCAAATGGAATGACAGAATCCCAAGAACAAGCCGTAGTTCCATACGGCAAATCAACTAACAGCATATCAATAACGCCGTCTGGGATTTCTTTCATAACTTCCAGACAATCGCCCAAATAAAACCGACCGTTTTTAATGTCCATAAATTGCATTTTATTCACCTTCTTCGTCAAGTTTAGAAATTGCCGCTTGAAGATAGTTCGCCATATCCAAGGCTTCTTCTAGCGCATGTTGCAGCCAAGCCCGCAACGTAAGCGGGTTATTATCGGTTGTTACGCCGTACTTCGCAAGCCCAACGATAGAACGTTGCAACAACATTTCGCGGTTCTTTTCTACGTTCGAATCCGGGCAACTATCTTCGACTTGTGTAACGTATCCAAGTCGTTTTATCGCATCTTCGACGCAAGGCGCGGCGCTTTCGTCGCATTCGATAACAATTTTCTTTTTCATATTTCACCATTCAGCGGAAAGGATTTCGGGATATTTCTTGTTTGTATGAACACGGATACGCGACGGAACGCGCAATTCAGAAACACGCCTTAACGCGTCGTAAGTTGTAACCGGCGGTTCTTCGGCGTGTCTTTGTCGCCACCAATCGCGCGCACGTTTTCCGGGTAAACCGTTATGTTCAAGACAAACCCATTCGTTGAACATTTGAAACCCGCAAAAATACGAAACTTTAATTGAAGGCGGCGAAGTCAAAACGTTTTGGTCGTTTCGCTTTTCGTGTAAATTATAAATTACTTTTTGAACGTCAAAGTATTCAACAACAGGCGCGTCGCTTCGAAGCAATTCTTCGGTTCCGGCTGTTTTAAATATCTTCGTTTCAAAGCTGAATTCGCTTCCGCAACTTACACAAGTTCGGGCTGAAGCGTGATTGTAAACGCCGCAAACTTCGCAAATTCGAACAGGCGCGTCGCCGCCACCTTTACCGGGCTTACGCGGTTTCACCGGGTCATTGATAGGCCCAAGGCGTCGCGTATTACCGGCGAAGTCAAGAACAAGACAATTTTCTTTGAACGTTCCCGGCGAAGGTCTGGTTCCACGACCTAACATTTGAACCCACAAACCCGGCGACATTGTAGGGCGAAGCATTCCGATTAAATCAATAGGCGGGTGGTCGAAGCCGGTTGTCAGCTTATTATTGTTGACCAAGGCCCGAAGTTCACCGGATTTGAACGCCTTAATTCGCGCGTCGTTTTCGGCGGGTTTAAGCTTGGAATGCGAAGCGGCGGCGGGAATACCGAAGCTTTGAAGCATTGACGCGACGTGTTCGGCGTTTTCAACCCCTGACGCAAACACAAGCCAGCTTTGCCGGTCTTGTCCCTGTTCGACCATTTCCTTAACCGCGTCGTAAGTGATTTCGTCGGCAACTTCGTTAAGCTGTTTGCCGTTGAAGTCGCCCGCTGACATTCGAACCCCTGACGTGTCAATTTCGACATTTGTTCGCTTTGGAATAAGCGGCGACAAATACCCTTCAGCAATAAGCCGATTGAATGCGTCAATTCCGGTTATATCGTAACAAAGGTCGGTAAACAAACCGTCGTCGTCGGTAATCATACCTTGCTTTAAACGGTACGGCGTAGCGGTCAGCCCAATAACTTTCAAATGCGGGTTTATTTTCAAAAGTTCAGCTATAACGTATTGATACATTGCATCTTCGTTCGGGCCTAACAAATGGCATTCGTCAATAATAACAAGGTCGCGCCAACCGAAATGTTTTAAATGCGGCGGGGTTCCGTCGTCGCTTTCAACTGTCTTTTTAATGGCCTTCGAAACAGATTGCACGCCGCCGAATACAATTGGAAGAATCATGTCGCGCGACTTTAACCCCGCTGAATAAATCCCAAGCGGGGCCGTCGGCCATACTGACAAAAGCTTTTCGGCGTTTTGTTCAATAAGTTCTTTAACGTGCGTCAACATCATTATTCGCTGATTCGGCCAATAACCGAAGACGCGCCGAACAAAGTTCGCAATTACAATCGACTTGCCTGTTCCGGTCGGCATTGCAACAACAGGGTTGCCAATATTCCCGGCTTGGAAATAGTCAAAAATTGCGTATTCGGCTTCGTCTTGATACCAACGATTAACGTAATTAGACATTTTGCGTTATTGCCTTATATTCCGGGCAAGCCTTCGGCACGAAATCGCGCGGAATAATGCCGCTATGCTTTGAACAAAACCATTCGCCGCCTTCAGCCGGGCTTGCAAAAGCACAACTTCGGCAATTGACTTCAGGCACCGCGCCCTTGTGGCAAATTTCGCTGAAATGACAAAACTTACATTTGAAGAACGTTGCGTTTTCCGACAACTTGGCCGGGGGTTTGTCCGACGTAATAATTTGTTCGGCCTTCAGCTTCATTTGTTCACCTAGCTTATGGTCAAGCTTTGCAATTTCAATATGAAGGTCGTCGTCGTTCTTGCAAATGTTCAAATACAAAACATAATTAAAGCCGTATTCGTTGCCATACGTTGACGTTTGCGCGAAGTGTTGAGGCTTGGCGACTGGCATTCCGTCGCTTTTTAAATCGGTAAAGCCTTTGCCCGTTCCGTTGGTCTTGAATTCAAGAAGAACAGGTTCGTCGATTCCGTAGCGTTCAGGAAGCCGGGCAATACCGTCAAGCGACCCGCCAAAGTGACCGTTTGCGGCCGAAATGCGATATTGTGGGAATTCAACACCGTCGGCGCGGGCGCGTTCAACATGCTTTTTAAAATACGGCCCTTCAGCCGATACAGATTCGCAACAAGGGTCGCCGGGGTCTTCGCCGTTTGGTAATAGAATATAACTGTCGCTTTCGGCATGAAACCAAAGCGTGTTATTTGTGAAATCGTCAGCCCACACTTGAACGCCGATACCTTCAAGCCATTCAATAAAGCGAAATTCTTCACGGTGCCCGCGATTGAAAAGCCGCTGTTGACGCCCTGTTGTTTTTTCGTGCTTAACCCAACGGAAAATATACCAAAGCTTTCGTTTACATTCGTCGCCGATAAGACTTGCGCCAAGGTGCCAGCGGTGCCCGCCGTCGTAAGTATCAACGCAATATTCGTCAACGTCTTCAAGAATACGCTTCGCAAGCGCCTTCGCAACGCCGGGCGAATCAAGGCTTACGTTTTGCTTTCCTTCGTTTGATATGGTTTGCGGTTTGTCTTCTGTCTTGCTTTTCGCGTTTGTATCTTTTTTCATCTTGTTTCGCCTTGCGTCGGTGAAGTGCTTCGGAATTGTCTTCATAATATTTCGAAGAAACTTCGATTGTCAAGTTCAATTGGTCTTCGCATAGCCAAGAAATATGGCATTCGTCAACCGGGATTTTTAACGCACCGGCAAGCCATTTGTAAGCCTTATGCCGGGTCATTGCACCACTTCGCCAAAGTTGGTCAAAAGCCTTGTGTGCCTTCGCCCTTAGTTGGCGAATTCTTCGGTCGGCCATGCGGCCAAGCGGAATTTCAGTGCCGGGGTGACAGCCGACGGCGGCTTTGCAATCGTTGCAAAAATAAACCTTCGGCCAATCGCCATAAATTCGCCCGTAAATTCTGTCGTTGGTTGTCAATTCAATATTTGAAGAACAACACGCGTCGCAAACTTCGGGCACCGGCAACGCGTTTTTAATTTCTGGCATTCTATACTTAACCCCCTTCGGAAATGAAAACGCCGGGGCCGAAACCCCGGCGCGTTGTCGGCCTTACTTTTGGCCCCAAGGTGCCCCGCCAGCCGGTGCGCCGCCCTGTTGCCAGCCGCCGCCATTATTGGCCGGTTGCTGGTTTTGGGCCGGTTGCTGTTGCTGACCGCCCCAAGCGGGTTGACCGCCGTTGTTCTGGTTCTGGCCTTGGTCGGCTGGTGCCTGTTGTTGACCGCCCCAATTACCGCCATTTTGCGCGGGTTGTTGCTGTTGCGCTGGCGCTTGCTGTTGCCCGCCCCATGCGCCGCCGCCTTGGCCTTGGCCTTGGCCTTGGGTTTGTGCCGGGGCTTGACCCTGACCGGCTTTGCCCGGTTCGTTGCCGTTAATGTCGAACACCTTCTTGACTTCGGTGTATTGCGGGTCGTTCTTTTGTGGCCCGACTTCGACAACAAACGGGATTCCGTGCAATTGGCCCGAATCCTGAACATTGAACACGCCGACGCAATGACAAACGGCTGAAAGCTGACGGTGCGCGATTTCAACGGTCTGTTGGTTGGAATGATACAAATTCAGACGGTAAGCGCCGGTTGTGCCTTGTTGCGGGCCGTCGATAATCTTCAAATTCAACTGAAGATAACCGCCGTCGTTTTTCGAATTCGCCTTTACTTCAGACGATTCGATAACTACCGGGTGACGGCCAATCGGAAGACCGCCGACGCCTTGGGTTGGGTCGTACTGTTGAGCGTTAAACGCTTGGATTAGTTGTGCCATGATTTCACCTTTTGCAAAAGTTAAAGTTTATCTTCGGTTTGACGGTACGAAGAAAGTTAGACCGTTTACGACATGCACTTTCGGAACAAGTCGCCCAAATTAGGCGGTTCAAGTTCGTTAAGCCGACCCGAACGGTCGCGGGCCATTATGCCGAAAGTTGGTTGTGCCCGAATTGCGACAACGGGCTTCGGTTGACCGGGAACGTTCGCTTCGCCAATGTGAAGAATTTCATCATACAAATGCGGAACTTTAACGTTCAAGTCTTGACCCGGAAAATAAGGGGCTTTGGTTGAAACGCCGTTTTCGTCGCGAACAGCCTGTTTACCTATCAAATAAACGTGCTTGTTCGGCAAGTAATAAAGGCCGTTGACCAAATCCATTACACGACGCGACATTTCGCCGTAAGCTTTGCGCCCGTCTTTGTTGCGCTTCAGTTCTTGCGTAAGAAAGATTTCGGCAAGTTGCGAAACGCTGTCAATGCCGACTGTATCAAATTGTTTTGCTTCATTCGACTTAAAAAGCCAATCAAAAAATTCTTCAATACGTTCAGGCGTGTAAGCGTCCCAAGCCGGAAGGTTGTTCGCGTCACGCATTGACAACATGCCGGGTTCGACGACACACAAAACGGGCCTTGGTGCGGTTTTAATAAGCGGGGTTTTACCCATACCCGGCCCGCCATAGGCCAGACATTTAACCCCGAATTGTTGGGCCAGTTGCGAAGCTGGCCTTAATTGATTTACGTTCATTTGTCACCTTCCCATTTATCAAGTATTTCGTTGATTTTATCAAGTGTCAACGCTTCGCCGTTTTCAGAAACTTCGGCGAACTTATCTGAAAGTTGTTCTTTCAAACCTTCAGTAAGTTTTGCGTCGTCTTCGTAAATGTGAAGGTCTTCGTCGAAACGTTCGGCTTCAAGAAAGCCAATAAATCGGTCGCGAATCGTTCCCATTAAATCCGGCGAAAGCGTTGCAACTTTGGCGTATTCATAAAACACGTCGTCGCCGATTATATTGATTTCGTCAGCCATTTTTAACCCCTTCGGAATGGCCCGGTTGTTGTGGGCAACCGGGCAAGCCGCTTACTTGGATTTTGGAACCACAAGTTCAAGGGCTGGCGTACCGGGCGAAGCGGTCAACACTTCGTCAATAAGCTTCTTGAACTTTTCAGGAAGTTTTTTGTATTCGGAAAGTGCAAGTTCAGGCTTCCACTTAACCAGACGTTCGGCGATAAACTGACCTTCAGCGCCGCTTTTTTCAATTTTGGTAAGAACTTTGTCAACGGCTTCGTCTTTGTTGTTAAGACGACGGTTAAGCTTGAAGACAGCTTTCAGCTTGTAACCGTTGCCAAGTTCGACGTTTTGTGTTCCTTCGCGGTCGTCGGCTTCGAAGTCGAAGCATTCAACCAAAACTTGCTTACGAAGTGCGGCTTCCGCGTCTTTAGCGGCGGCAAGTTGTTTAACCGCTTCTTGCCATTCAAGAATTTTAGCGTCACGCTTTGCTTGTTCGTTCATGTTCGTTTTTCCTTTCGGTTAAGTTGCCGCCGGGTTATCCGACGACATGGTTAGAATATACGACCTTTATTCGGCCTTGTCAACACTTTCTTTCGAAAAAAGTTCGCCGGTTCCTGTTGAACCAAAACCGCCGGTTCCGCGTTCAGTTTCGCCAAGTTCGGAAACTTCTTCAATGTCGATTTGTTGCGCTGATACGACAAAGCCTTGAAGAATACGGTCGCCGGGTTGAATTTCAAATTGCGCGTGACCGTCGTTATAAATCGAAGCCATAATTTCGCCCCGGTAATCGCTGTCGATGATACCGACACAATTTGAAAGACGAATGTTATTTTTGAAACCGTGCCCGCTTCGGCTATACAGCATAAGTGCGAAGCCTTCTTTAACTTCAACAGCAATGCCGGTCGGAACAACAATCGCTTCGCCGGGTACTACGCAAACAGGTTCAGCAATGGCGGCGGAAATATCGAAACAAGCCGCGCCAAGGCTTGCATATTTTGGAAGCGTCGCGGCTGGCGACAGACGTTTGACTTTCAGCATTTCGAATGCTCCTTTCTTGGTTAAGGTGGTGACAGCTTAGGACACCCGCCCCGCACTGTCAACTACTATTTTAATGCTTGCCTAATATCTTCGGCGTTGCTATAGTTGCCCACAATGAACGCAAACCTTAACGTCGGATAGGTCAAAATGATAAACTTTCAAACCAAAGCGCCATTCAGCAAGCGCGGCGAACTTCCGCCTTCGCAAGCACTTTACGGCGTGTATTGTAAGAATGAATTGCTTTATATTGGCATTTCATGGAACTTGAAACAGCGGTTCGCGAATCACCATAAATTTGAAGCGTTTGTTGAAAATGAGGCGACTGAAGTTCGTTGGTCTGAATACGAAGACCGCGAACAGCTTCACGACGACGAACACAAATTTATAAACGAATTGAAACCGAAACTTAATGTTGCAACGCATAGGCGTTCAACGGCACGCCCTGAACGGGTGAATATAAATAAAGAAGAAATTGAACAGCTTCTTGAAAAGCACGTTACTTGTTCGAAGTTCGTTCATTCCTTACTTTGGGAATATGTCGATTCGGCAAAGACGCGGCGGGAAGCTTACGAACAGATTTCAAAAGACACGGGAATTAGTGTCGGTTGGCTTGCGCGCTTTCATTTGAAGCCTGACTTCGAACCCGGCGTTGGTAAAATTGAAGAACTTTGCATTTATTTTACCGGCGAAACCCTTCTTGGAATGTTCGAAAAATAAAAAGGCTTTTGAATGATGCAATTTAACAATATTCCGCAAGAAATGCGGTTGTTCCCGCAATGGGTCGTTTGGCGATTTGAAGACACGGACAGCGCCAAGCCGACAAAAGTTCCGTATTCAGCAAACAACGGAAGACTTGCCAGCGTTAGCGACCCGAACACTTGGGCCACTTTCGACCAAGCTTGCCATGCGGCTTCAACTTCGAATTGGTATGACGGAATTGGTTTCGTGCTGACTGAAGCCGACCCGTTCGCGTTTATCGACCTTGACGACACCAAGGGCGACCAAACCGCGCTTGACCGTCAAATTAAAATATATAACGAATTTGACAGCTTCGCCGAACGTTCGCCTTCAGGTTCGGGTCTTCATATTATTGTAAAAGGAAACTTGCCTTCGGGTCGTCGTCGTTCATTCATAGAAATTTATTCGTCGGGTCGTTATATGACAATGACCGGCGACGTTTACCGCGACGCGCCTATTAAAGAACAGAACGAACTTTTAAACGTGCTTTGGTCGCAAATGGGTTCAGGCAATCAAGCCGCCGCCGTTTACGCTGGCCTTGCCGAAGCTAAAGAAACCGACGAAGTTGTTATTCAACGTGCAACCGACGCGGCCAACGGTGAAAAGTTCGCCGACTTATACGCCGGGCGCTGGCAGGATTATTACCCGTCGCAATCTGAAGCCGACTTTGCACTTGTTGACATTATCGCGTTTTATACGCAAAACCGGGCGCAAATTTCCCGCTTGTTCCGGGCGTCGGGCTTAGGTCAGCGCGACAAAGCGAAGCGCGACGATTACGTTAATTATATGTTGAACAAGTGCTTCGACCGAATGCTTCCGCCGGTTGATATTGACGGCTTGCGAAACCAATTGAACGAAGCAATTGAAGCGAAGCAAAAGAAAGACCTTGAAGAAGCCAAAAGCCTTCAAAACAGGGTTGAACCGGAACAGCACGACGCGCCGAAGGGTGAAGAATTGAAACCGTCAAAAGACGTTTACAGCGTGCCGCCGGGCTTGGTTGGTGAAATCGCGCAATTCATTTACGCACAAGCGCCGCGTCCGGTGCCTGAAATCGCGCTTGCCGGTGCCCTTGGCATGATTGCGGGTATTGTGGGAAGGGCTTACAACATATCCGGCACCGGCCTTAATCAATATACGCTTCTTCTTGCGCCAACTGGTACGGGTAAAGAAGCGATTGCTTCAGGCATTGACAAGCTTTTTGCGTCGGTCATTCGAACCGTTCCAGCGGCGACCGACTTTATCGGCCCGGCGGAAATTGCTTCGTCCCAAGCTGTTATTAAGTATATGTCGAAAGGCCCAAGAAGCTTCGTTTCGCTGGTTGGCGAATTTGGTATTTATCTTCAACAAATGGCAAGCCATAACGCACCGCCGCACCTTATGGGCCTTCGTCGTTTCTTGCTTGACGCTTACAACAAATCAGGCGAAGGCAAAGTTCTTCGACCTTCGATTTATTCGGACAAAGACAAAAACACAAGCGCGGTTCTTGCCCCGGCCTTTTCTTTGCTTGGCGAATCGACGCCCGAAAAATTTTACGAAGGTCTTCACGAAGGTTTGATTTCTGAAGGCTTGCTTCCGCGCTTTACAATCATTGAATACCACGGCGACCGCCCGCCATATAACCCGGCCCATTTACACGCACAACCAAGCTTCGAACTTATCGACAGGCTTTCGACATTGTGCGCCCATGCGTTAATGTTGAACAGTCAACACAAGGCGATTAACGTTCAAATGGCCCCTGAAGCAAAACGCATGTTCGACGAATTCGACCGTCATTGCGATTTGCAAATTAACGGAAGTGACAAAGAAGTTCGCCGTCACCTTTGGAACCGGGCGCATATTAAAGCAATGAAGTTAGGCGCGTTGGTTGCCGTTGGTTGCAATCCATACGACCCGACAATTTCGCTTGACGTTGCGACTTGGGCGACGAACATTGTTGTTGCTGATATTCGAAACTTGCTTGACCGCTTCAACGCTGGCGAAATTGGCGTTGATAACGACGAAACGAAACAGCTTGCTAAGGTAATTGCGACGATTAAAGAATTCGTCGTTTCGCCTTGGCCTGAAGTTTCCAAGTATGCGGGCGACGGCATGTCAAACCTTCATTCAAACCGAATTGTTCCTTATTCATTTGTTCAACGCAAGCTTGCCGCCGTTGCTGTCTTTCGTAAAGACCGAATCGGTTCAAGTTCAGCAATCAAGCGCGCCCTGACAACGCTTACCGAACGCGGCGACCTTCAGGAAGTCAGCCGGGCCACATTGTCGAAAGATTACGGCACCAGTGCCCGCGCGTTCATGGTATCAAATCCCCGTGTCTTCGAACTTTAACGAAGCTTAAACGAAGTTTTCTTTCGTACCGTGTCAAAAACTACTTGACGCGGGGCTTCGTCGTGTCTAATATTTGGGTTGTGTTAGCAACTTGAAAGGAGTAAGACACATGAAAGAATATTTCCAAGAAATCAATTTTCGTGCGAATTCGCGCATAATGATTATGCAAGCGAATGAAATAATCGACGAATACCAAAGCGACGGGCTGACGCTAACCTTGCGACAGCTTTATTACCAATTTGTTTCGCGCGACCTTTTGCCGAACAATCAACGTTCTTATGACAACTTAGGCCGAACTATATCAAACGCGCGGCTTGCTGGCCTTGTCGATTGGGACGCAATCGAAGACCGAACCCGGTTCCTTCGCGGTCGCACTAATTGGGACAACCCCGCCCAAATGATACGAAGCCGGGCGCGTTCATATTCAATTGATATGTGGGAAAACCAAGAAACCCGCGTTGAAGTATGGATTGAAAAAGACGCCTTGCTTGGTGTTATTGAACGCGTTTGCTATGACAACGACGTTGATTACTTCGCTTGTCGCGGCTATGTTTCGCAGTCCGAACTTTACGAAGCCGGTAAGCGAATTGCACGTTATCGCGACGCGGGGCAAGAAACGGTTGTTGTTCACCTTGGCGACCATGACCCTTCGGGCATTGATATGACGCGCGACAATCACGACCGCCTTTGTATGTTTTCCGAAGGTTACGTTGAAGTTCGTCGTATAGCCCTTAACTTCGACCAAGTGCAACAATACAGCCCGCCGCCCAACCCGGCCAAGCTGACAGACAGCCGCGCCGCCGACTATATCGCGCAACATGGCCGTTCGTCTTGGGAACTTGACGCACTGGAACCCCGCGTTCTTCAGCGGCTTATACAGGGCACAATTGACGAATACAAAGACCCTGACGCATGGGCGGAACGGGAAGCGACGCTTCAAGCCCACAAAGGCCAGCTTCGCGACGTTATCGCTTCACTTGAACAGGAGTAACAGCAATGTTCAAACGTTGGTTCAATCGACACAAGCAACAGCAAAAGCAAATAAGATTTCGCCAAGGCTACGATTACGCCGCCGGGGAACTGTTACGCTTTCCGACGTTGCAAACAGCGAAGAAGCTTGAAAACCATATTGATTCGGCGCGCACGTTTGGCGAACATGACGAATTCGACGAAGGCATTCAACAGGCGCTTCAAGATTGGGGCGAACGGTTATCACTGTTGAAACGTTCTGACATTGAACTTCGCAAACAGTTCGACAGTGAATCAGGTTGAAAGCTTCAGCATTTAACTTCAACACTTGACCGCTTCGGCGGTCTTTTTTTTATATATGTTAAACTGTTAAACGCATTATATTTAAACCATTATACGAATATAAGCCGTTTCTATAACGTTTTTTGAAGCTAAGTTATTGTTTTTAAACGTTTTATAATTCCTAAGCGTTGTATAATGGAAACCACCCCCTAAACCAGCATAATCCTAACAAACTGCCGCCATTAACCTTGTTATACTAAAAAGACTTAATTACTATTATATGTATTATATATTTTATATTTCTTTATTTATCAGTAACTTAGCTATTCAACAAACCCTTCAATTCGTATAATGGTTTTCGTCATAACAATTTAACAAAATAACAGTTGACAAACCGCGCGGCGTGCATTACGCTTTAACCTGTTATATTCATTAACACAAAGAAAGGTGAAGAAATGGAAACCGAAAACGAATTTGAATACGTCGAACCGTCGAACGTTGGCGAATATTATTTGAAGCATGTCGAAGCAATGAAGCCGATTAAATCCCAACCTGAAGGCAAGTCGTTTGCTATTCAACGCGAAGGTTATTCGCTTGCGTTGTTGCGCGAAATTGCCGACTTGGCTAACGTGGGGAAGAAAGCTGTTGTTGTTATCGAATGGCCTGAAGTGTTCGAAGTGCAACGCTTGCCAGACGGAAGCAACACAAAGCTTTTTTACCGTTATTCAACGGGTGACAAAAAAGACCGGGTTGAACATAGCGAAATAGGCGACAGCGTAAGCGACATTAAAAGCATTGTCGCGCAATACATTGAATCTAATTTTGAAGATTGCTTGAAATATGATAAAAAGCTTAATGCTGAAGCTAAAATTGAAAACGTAATAAGTTATTCGTATATTCAACGCCGAAGCGCAAGCCTTGCTTCATTTAGAAAAGCGCCTGAAGGTTCAACCGCAAGACTTAAAGCGGCAATTGACGCACTTGTTGAAATTGACTTTCTTAACGCTGTTCCTGATAACGTCGCGGCGGGTACTTTTGAAACAACAGGCAAGCTTTATCAAATTGTGGGCAATCAAGGGGAATAGTTATGGCTGACGAAATAGACGTTACAAACGACCGCATTGAAGCGGAACTTCAAACAGAACAAGCGCGCATTCGTGCCGAAGCGGCGAAGTTTGACCCCGGCAAACCGGGCGATTGTGAACTTTGCGGCGAATGGTCGGGGCGTCTTGTGAAAGGCGTTTGTGCGCCGTGTCGTGATAAATGGGGGCTTGAATAATGACACCGGATAAACTAGCCAAATCAGGCACCGAACACGCGCACCAAGTCGCGTTATTCGCTTACACTGCTGTTGCATATCGTCACGGCTTCGACGTTGCCGACGATTGGTCGAAGAATGGTAACGAAGCTTTCAAGCGGTCGAAGTACAAAGCGGGCGACCCGCCAGCCGTCCCGGCCCTTGAATGGTTTCACGCAATACCCAACGGCGGAAGCCGGGGCGACGACGACAAGTCGCGCAAGATTCGCGGGGCGCAACTGAAGGCCGAAGGCGTGCGGCAAGGTGTTTCCGACACGTTTCTTCCTTGGCCTGTCGGACAATGGCACGGTCTTTATATCGAAATGAAGAAGCCAGACCAACGGCCCAAAACGTCGAAGTCTAAAGGCGGCATGTCAGACGAACAAATTGAATTCGGCGAATACGCGAAAAGGGTTGGCTTCGGCTTTATGACGTGTTACAGTTGGGAACATGCCGCAAGTGTGTTGCGGTCTTATATCGAATGGCAACCGAAGGAGTAAGCAAAATGTCAGACGCAAGCAAAGCGGCGGATATAGCCGCAACACTATTCAACGAAGGCCGCACGGTGAACGAAGTCATTTCGACGTTGTACGAACCGGAAGACTTCGAACAATACCGCTTCTTTGAAGCGAACGGCTTCTTGTATATAGAAGACGACGACGGGCGCTTTCCCGCTGTCAAAGTCTGTCAAATCCCCGAAGGAGCGAAAGACAATGGTTAAGCTTTTTACTGTTCATTTCACTATCGCAAGCACTGGCGAACGCCGGGCCGACACCGTAACGGCTGACAACCCGAAGCACGCCGAACAGATTGTTCGAAAGGCATTCGAAGGCGAAACGTTGCATATTCGAAAAATAAAGTTCGTAACGCCTTGACACGTTCGAAGCTTCGTCGTATATTGAACGTAACAGCAACGAAGGAGTTTCAACAATGCAAACAGAAATTACAGTTCTTGGCGGTCTTCCGGTTACAATCGAATTCACCGTTTACCCGGCTGAACCTGACGTTGGTATTATGTCGGATTATATCGACGAATGGTCGATTTCAGAAATTGCCGGTAAGCCTTGCAAAAAGTCGCCCGATTGGCTATACAAGCGAATTGAAGGCGTCAAAGGCGAAGAAGACCGCATTGTTGAAGCTTGCTTTGAAGCTGTTAATTCTTACGAACCTGATTGGGATTATTAAGGGGGTTGCTATGTGGTGGATTATTGGCGCGGTTGTATATGCCGTATTGTTGTTCGTCGTTTGGTCTTTGTGCGCTGTATCGGGTCGTTGTTCGCGCATTGAAGAAGCGGAAGAAGCAAAAAGGAGTTCAGAACATGCGCGTTGAAGTTGGAGTTTCCGAAAACTGGCGAAACGTCGAAGCTGTTAAAGTTGACGGCGAAGAAGTGAAGTTTGTCACTGTCGCCGATACCGACCTTGGCCTTGTCGTGCGCTTCGTTGCTGACGCCGACGGCAAGTTTATTGTCGAAGGTGACGAAGTGAAGAAAGAAACGCTTTACGGCAATGTTGAAATCGTATTTAAAGGCGGTGCATAATGGCCGACCTTGAAAAGATTCAACTTAACCAAATTCGCCTTGACGCTTGCGAACAACACTGTTTCGAAGTTGAAGGGCTGACCGTCGAAGCTATACAACAGGGCTTCGGGCGAAAGGTGCGTTGCCGCAACTGTAAAGGCGAAATGCTGTTGACCGAAGCAAACCAGTATGTAAGGGGTATCGTTGCGGCTGGCGGCTATCCGCTTGAAGTGTGGGCTAACTGGTGCGAACCCGGCGAAGAAATTCAAACGCGTTGCCCGCAATGCTTGGGACGAACTTACGTCGAACCAAGGCCCGAAGATTATTTTGATTGTGACTTGTGCGAATCGACGGGTTTTGTTACAGTATCAACAGCCCGAACTTTTCTAAAGGAGCAAGACGAATGTTAAACCATGACGATATAATGAAGCTGAAGCTTGTCAAGTTTCCAGACGGCGAAATTGTCAGCGTTGACACCGACAACAAAACCGGCGAACTTGTTTTTGCCAACGGGTCGGTTCACGAAGAATATTACAACCTTCTTCGCGCTTCCGCCGTGCTTTATCAGACGTTGCACTTTCAGGGCGTCGCACTTCAACAGCTTGTCGAAGCCGCTGAAGCAATCGGGGCCGACGGTATTGTTCCGACGCTTAACCAAATGAAGGGGCCAATCGAATTCGCGCTTCTTCTTGCCGAACAGGGCGTTGAAAATTATATTCAGGAACCGAAGCAATGAAGAACAAAGTATTAACCGCAATTGGCATAATAATTGCCGTCGTTTTGTTCGGCATTGTTGGCCGTATGGATTACGAAGACGAACTTAAAAGTCAAGCGCATTATTGCGAAATGGTACGCGAAGGCGCTTGGCCCGATTTCAAAGGAATTTTCGAAGAAAGTTGCACTTTCGACGAAAAAAGGGTTGACGGCGAATAGTCGTCGGCCTATTATCAACTATGCCGAAACGGCAAATTTAACTTTAACCGAAAGGAGCCTTAACAATGGCACGCGCAAAGAAACCCACGAAAAAAGAACTTGACCTTTTGTCAACAATCGTCGAAGCTACGCTTTCCGAATCGTTTGTTTACGCAAGCGAAAAAGAAACAGCGAAGCTTGTTGAACTTGGTCTTGTTGAAATCAACGTTACCATGACCGACGACGACGGCAACGTTGCAACCCGTGCAACTGAAGAAGGTATGTCAACCATGAACCAAACCGCTGAAACCGCTTCCGCTGAAGCAACCGAAACCAAAACCGCACCGTCTTTCGAACTGGAAACCGGCGTTGCCCTTCCGACTGTACGTCGTGGCGGTCGTGGCGCGAATATCTATCCGTTCGACGATATGGACGTTGGGCATTCGTTCCATGTGCCGGTAAGTGAAGACAAGCCGAACCCGGCGAAAAGCCTTGCTTCGACTGTTTCCAGTGCAACGGCGCGTTACAAAGACGAAGAAGGCAACGTTACCCGCAAGTTCGTTGTGCGTAGTGTTGGCGCTGAAGACCCGAAAGGGCCGGGCGCGCGCGTCTTCCGTGTCGAATAAGCTTCGATAAACGGCACTTGAGAAACCCCGGCCTAAAAATCGGGGTTTCTTTTTGCCTAAAGTTCGGTTATATTCTTTGACAATATTCTTATTTCAACGTCAAAGGGTTCGAACAAATGGCAAAGGTTCGCGAAATTCAAATTCTTCTTTCGAATAAAGGCTTTAATCCCGGCCCTATCGACGGCGATTTTGGCCCGAAGACTGAAGCGGCTATTATCGCGGCATTGTCCGAACTTCCCGACAAAACTTCAATTCAAAGCGACGAACGGCCTTCTTGGTTGAACGTTGCTTTTTCGTATTTGGGCCTTAAAGAAATCAAAGGTTCGAAGCACAACGAAGAAATTCTTGAATTCTGGCGTCGCATTGGCGTTCCGTTTAAAGACGACGAAACGCCTTGGTGCGCCGGATATGTCGGCGGGGTCTTGGAAGAATCCGCAATTCAAAGTTCGCGTTCAGCCGCCGCCCGTTCTTATGTGAATTGGGGTGTTGGCCTTGAAGGCCCGGCGGTTGGTTGCGTCGTTGTATTCTGGCGCGGTTCGCCGCAAGGTTGGTCGGGTCATGTCGGCTTTGTCGTTGGCAAAGACCAACGCGGAAACCTTATGGTCATTGGCGGAAACCAAGGCGACGCCGTGAACGTAAAACCTTTCGATACGTCGCGCGTTCTGGCGTATCGTTGGCCGAAGCCTGAAAAGCTACCAGCGAAAACAGGTTTCGAAACTTTGCCCGTCGTCAAGTCTGACGGTCGGGTTTCCACAAACGAAGCTTGAAGGAGTTAATACCGTGAAAAATTTCATTGTACTTTGTTTCGCACTTATGGCCGCGCTTTTTGTGCCGGGTATCGCACTTGCCGCCGACGGCGAAGCCGCGACCGGGCTGTTCGCAAGTTTGGCCGGGTTCTTCGAAACGTTCCCCGCATGGCTGACGGCTGTTACGGCTGTTGTCACGGCGGCGACTGCAATTACGGCACTGACGCCGACGAAGACAGACGACGCGATTTTGAATACGATTCTTCGTATTTTGAACGTTCTTGCCGGGAACTTAGGTAAGAATAAAAACGCCGACGACAGTTAAATGAATTGGGTTGGCTTTTTAAAGGCCGTGCTAGGCTTCGCCAGTGCTTTAACCGAATATTTGCGTAATCGCGAACTTTTGGAAGCTGGCGAAGCCCAAGCAATCGCCGAAGGTTTAAAGAATGCAAACGAAGCAATTGAAAAAGCACGCCGGGCGCGTCGCAATGCTGTTCGCGATTTTGATAAGCGCGACGGCGTGCCAGACGGCAACGACCCGAACCTTCGCGACTAATTCCGTCGCTTGTTCGGCGTTCGAACCAATATCGTATTCGCGCCATGACACCGAAGAAACGCGGCGTCAGATTGTGGCGCATAACGCGGCCTTCGCGGCTTTGTGTGGGCAAGAATTAAATAACAAGGGTAACAAATGAATTCGGGGATTGAATGGCTTATTGGCATAATCATTGCCGCAATATCTTTAATTGGCGGAATTATCGTGCGCGACCGTCAAGTTATGCGCGCAATTAACGAAGGTGACGAAAAGCTTCACCAACGCATAAACCGCGTTTCTGACACTTACGTTCGTCGTGACGATTTGAACGGCCATATTCAAAGCATTGAAAACACTGTAAACCAAATGCGCGAAGAACAGCGCGAAACAAACAGGCGAATTGACGCTTTACTTGCCGCAATGACTAAAGCAAACAACAATTAAAGCTTGCCCAAAAGCCGGGCGCGGCTTATATTTAAAGACAAAATTTCAAAGGTGCGCCCGTAATGTCTGACGAAGAACTAAAAGCCGAATATGCCCGGCTATTACTCAAAATAAGCGACCCGTTCAAAGCGGCGTTACAACTGTTCCCTGATAACACAAGCCGCGCGCTTCGTGTCGCTAACGAATGGCCGACCGACCCGGAAGTTATCGCGGCACAAGCCGAACTTCTTGAAGAAGGCGGCGAACTTTCCTTTCTACCCACAAAAGCCGACTTCGCGCGCAACTTATGGGATAAGATGCAAGAAGAAAGGCTTTCGCCTGAAGATTACGCGAAGCTTGGCAAGCTTTATGCCGACGTTCGCGGATTTATCGAAAAGCCGCAAACTACCATTAACAACAATAACAACGTGACGAATAACCGCGTCATGGTTGTTCGTGAAAATGGAAGCGACGAAGATTGGGAAGCGAAGCTTCGTAAGCAACAGGAAAACTTAACGAATGCTTCAACCAAACATTAAGCAAGACGACATTGAAGTTGTATGGGAACCAATACCGGGTTCTTCGCAAGAACTGGCGGTTGACACGCGTTGCCACCATACGCTTTATCACGGGACGCGCGGCCCCGGCAAAACCATTACCCAACTTATGCGCTTTCGTCGTCGTGTTGGCCTTGGTTATGGTTCGTTTTGGCGCGGTGTAATTTTCGACCGCGAATTTAAAAACCTTTCTGATTTGGTCGCGCAATCGAAGCGTTTCTTCAACGCGTTCGGCGACGGCGCGAAGTTTCTTGAATCGGCTTCCGAATATAAATGGGTTTGGCCGACAGGCGAAGAACTGTTGTTTCGTCATGTCAAGAAGCTGTCGGATTATGACAACTTTCACGGTCACGAATACCCGTTTCTTGGTTGGAACGAACTTACCAAACACCCAACCGCCGAACTTTACGACAAGTTAATGTCAACAAACCGTTCGTCGTTTACGCCAACGCGTGACACGCCGAAAGCACTTGACGAAAAAGGCAAACCGCGCTATACGAAAGACGGAAACGTTATTTATGCGACTTTCGACGGCAACCCGCTTCCGAATATACCGCTTGAAGTATTCAGCACAACCAACCCAAGCGGCCCCGGTCACAATTGGGTTAAGCGTCGCTTTATCAATTGCGCGGCAAATGGCGAAGTCGTAAGAACAACCGTCGAAGTATTTGACCCGAAACAGCAAAAAGAAGTTGAAGTTGTAAAAACACAAGTTGCAATCTTCGGGTCTTACCGCGAAAATATATACCTTGACGCGAATTACATTGCCGAACTTGACCGTCTGACCGCAAGCGACCCGAACCTTCGCAAAGCATGGCTTGAAGGCGATTGGGATTTTACAGCGGGCGGCGCAATCGACGACCTTTGGTCGAAGAAGGTTCACGTCTTGCCGCGCTTTTGCATTCCTGAAAGCTGGCACGTTGACCGGGCGCTTGATTGGGGGTCAACACACCCGTTTAGTGTGGGCTGGTGGGCCGAAGCCAACGGCGAAGAAGCAACCCTTCCCGACGGTTCGACGTTTTGCCCGCCGCCGGGTTCGTTGATTCAGCTTGCGGAATGGTACGGAACGAAAGAAATTGGTTCGAACAAAGGTTTGAAGTTAAGTGCGCCGGATTTGGCCGACGGTATAATTGAACGCGAAATTGAACTTATGCGCGAAGGTTGGGTTCCGTCGCAACCTTGGCCGGGGCCAGCCGATAACCAAATTCGGGACGTTCGCGAAAGTGACGTTGACACCATTGAAAAGAAAATGTCGAAGAAGGGCGTTCGTTGGACGGAAAGCGACAAGTCGCCGGGTTCAAGGAAAAACGGCCTTCAGTTGTTGCGTGATAGGTTAGAAGCGGCTAACCGTAAAGAAGGCCCGGCGATTTACTTCATGCAAAATTGCGTCGGTTCGATTGAAACTTTGCCGTCGCTTCCGCGTGACGAAGTGAAGATTGACGACGTTGACACTACCGCCGAAGACCATTGTTATGATATGGTGCGTTATCGGGTTCTTAAAGGCGCGAATCGAATTGCGCGCAAGATTAACGTTAAGTTTGCAAGATAAGGGGCGAAGCCATGCCAAACGTTGCATTTGTAAGAAAAGACTTAAAGGCGCTTTTGCCGCTTTATCAACTGATTCGCGATTGTATCGACGGCGAAGTTAAGGTTAAGGCCGCAAAAGCGAAATACCTTCCACAACCAAACGCCGAAGACGAAAGCGAAGAAAACCTTGCACGTTTCAAAGCGTATATTGAACGCGCCGTTTTCTACAATGTCACGGCACGAACTTTGAAAGGCTTCGTCGGTCAAGTCTTTCTTCGCGACCCGGTTGTTGAAGTTCCCACATTGCTTCAGATTGTCAACGAAGACGCAAACGGTGGCGGCGTCAGCTTAACCCAATCTTCGAAGAAGGCCGTCGGTTATGTGCTGTCGCATGGCCGGGCCGGGCTGTTCGTCGATTATCCGGCGACTGAAGGCGTCGCCAGCCGGGCGCAATTGGAAGCGGGCGACATACGCCCAACGGTCAACCTTTATACACCTTGGCGCGTTTTGAATTGGCGCACGACCAAGCGCGGGGCGCGTGAAATTCTGTCGCTTGTCGTATTGTCCGAAACTTACATTCAATCCGACGACGGCTTTGAAATGAAGGAAGCCGAACAATTCCGCGTTCTTCGTCTTGGTAAAAGTAAAGACAACGTTCAAGACAACATTGACGAAGGCGTTGACGTTTACACCGTCGAAGTTTGGCGCAAAGAAGGCGGCAACTTTGGAATTTCTGAATCGTATCAACCGCGCGATTCTTCCGGCGCATTGCTGAAAGAAATCCCGTTTACGTTTATCGGTTCGGAAAACAACGACGTTGAAATTGACAACCCGCCGTTGTACGACTTGGCGTCGCTGAATATCGCGCATTATCGCAATTCGGCGGATTACGAAGAAAGCTGTTTTATTGTTGGTCAGCCGACGCCGTATTTCGCCGGATTAACCGAAGAATGGGTTAATAAGGTTATGGGCGGAACTGTAACGCTTGGTTCGCGCGGCGCTGTTCCACTTCCCGAAGGCGGTTCCGCCGGGCTTCTTCAGGCTACTTCAAACACTATGCCTAAAGAAGCAATGGAACACAAAGAAAGGCAAATGGTCGCACTTGGCGCAAAGCTTGTCGAACAAACGACAGTTCAGCGCACGGCAACCGAAGCCGACCTTGAAGCCACTTCCGAAAATTCAACTTTGACTTCTTCAGCGAAGAATGTAAGCGCCGCTTATCAATGGGGGCTTGAATGGTGCGCGGTATTTGTTGGCGTACCTGAAAGCGGAATTCAATTCGAACTTAACACCGAATTTGACATTGCAAACATGACGCCGCAAGAACGGGCGCAAGTTATCAGCGAATGGCAATCCGGCGCAATTTCGTTTACTGAAATGCGCGAAAACTTGCGTAAGGCTGGCGTCGCGAAGCTTGACGATAAAAAGGCGAAGGAAGAAATCGACGCCGAACTTGCTGACGCGCCGAACATGAATAACAACGGCAACAACCCTGACCAAACAGGCGACAAGCAAAACCAATAAGCGGGCCGGGTAAGTGTGGGCATATTGAAAGGGGGTTTAAATGGCCGATAATTTAAGATTGTTCAACGTGCTAACCCGGCACCAAATTTACCTTGAAGGGGTAAAGGCCGGGCAATCACGCGAATTCAACGACGTTCTTGTTGAACTTGACAAAGTTCTTCGAAGCTTGTTTTCGCGTTTGAATTACGACACGCTTGACGCATTGACAAAGAAAGAACTTCGCGAATTCTTACGCGATTTAAAATCGGCGCAAGGTCGCGTTTATAGTGGTTACACAGCACGGCTTGAAAAGCAAATTCGCGAATTTATGGCCGTTGACGTTGACTTGACGAAGGAAATCTTCGAAACGCTTGAAAGTCGTTCAATGCAACAGGCTTATGACGAAGGCGACGGTTTCCCGATTTGGGGGCTTGCCGCGTTTTTAGGTACTGCAAAAGCCGACGACCAACTTTGGTCAACAATTAAGAATTCGCCGATTCCGGCAAACGGTGCGTTAATGCTTGCGTTCATTTCGCAATTTTCGGCTTCAGCTTCGCAAGCTGTCGAAAATATGGTTCGCAAAGCTTATGCGAATAAATGGACAAAGCAAGAAACCATAAACGCGATAATTGGAACAAAGGCGAAGAATTGGCGCGACGGTGAATTTGCAAAAATAAACCGACAGGCCGGGGCCGTTATTGCGACGGCAATTCAACACGTCAGTTCGATTGTGCAAGCTGGCATTGCTTCAATTTTTTATCGTCGTTACGTTTGGGTTTCGGTAATTGACGGCGGAACAACCGACATTTGCCTTGGCCGCGACGGTAAAACTTACGAATACGGCAAAGGCCCGTTGCCGCCCGCGCATATTCGTTGCCGAAGTAAAACCATTCCGAAGCCCGCCGACGTTGACGGCGCGCCGGAAACTTATTATAGTTGGCTAAAGTCGCAACCTTCGAAAGTTCAAGACGATATTCTTGGACGTGAACGCGCGGCGGGTTTGAGAAATGGAAGCTTAACTTCGAAAGACTTTCCGAAATTTGTTGACGCGAAGCCGCTAAGTGTTGACGAATTCAGCAAGAAGCGCGGCGTAATTTTAACCGACGGCTAAACGGTGTTTAGTCAAAACTAAAAAGGGTTGTACCTATGGCACTTAAACGCAAACTTTCAAAAGAAGCTTACGACAAGCTTTCCGACGAACTGAAAGCCGAATATATTGAAAAAGACGGCGATTACGTTCTTGACGTTGACGGCGACGAAGACACCGGGGCACTGAAGCGCGCCAAAGACCGTGAAGCCCAACTTCGCCGCGACGCTGAAAAGCGCGCGAAGGAAGCTGAAGACCGTCTTGCAGATTTGGAAGGCGACGACGCCCGCAAGCGCGGCGACATTGAAACGCTTGAAAAGTCTTGGAAGAAGAAGCACGAAGACACCGAAAACAGTTACAAAGACCGTTTGTCGAAGAAAGACGCCTTCATTAAAAACACGCTTGTTGACAGTGTGGCGAAAGACATTGCCCACAAGATTTCAACAAGCCCGTCGCTTATCATGCCGCATATTAAAGCGCGTCTTATGGCCGATTTGGACGGCGACACGCCTTCGACGAAGGTTTTGGACGCTAACGGCCAACCTTCCGCAATGACAATCGACGAATTACAACAAGAATTTGTTGCAAACAAAGATTTTTCCGCTATTATAATCGGAAGTAAGGCGTCGGGAAGTGGTACTTCCAAAGACGGCCAAAACAAGTCAACCCGTGTCGGTGCCACGGATAACGACGGTAAACCCGTTCCGCTTTCAGGCATGTCGCCGAAAGAACTTGCGGAACACGTCAAATCCTCGAAAGAACGACAGGAGTAAACAACGTGGCACTTTCAGACTTAGCTGTTTTCAGCGAATACGCTTACGATTCAATGACCGAAGTGTTGGCCCAACAGGTCGCACTTTTCAACGCCGCTTCGCGCGGTACGATTACCCTTCAGCCAGCGGCGCACCAAGGCGATTATTCCGACCGTGCGTTTTATGCGAAAATCGACGGCTTGGTTCGTCGGCGCAACGCTTACGGTTCGGGTTCGGTTACTGGTAAAACCCTTTCCCATTTGGTTGACACTATGGTTAAAGTTGCCGCCGGTACGCCGCCGGTAAACCTTGACCCCGGTCAGTTCAAATGGATTCAACGCAACCCCGAAGAAGCGGGCGCGGCGCTTGGTCAACAGTTGGCAATTGATACGTTGGCCGACATGCTGAACACTGGTGTCGCGGCAACTTATGCGGCCCTTGCACAAGTGACCGAAGTTGTTCACGACGGCACCGCCGGAAGCCTGACCCCGACCGCACTGAACAACGGTGCGCGTAAGTTCGGCGACCGTTCGAATGCAATTCTTGCTTGGATTCTGCATTCTTCGCCGTTGCATGACTTCTATAACGATAACTTGGCAAACGCCGAACGCCTGTTTACTTATGGCACGGTGAATGTCATTGCCGACCCATTCGGTCGCGTGTTCGTTACCACCGACAGCCCTTCGCTTGTCACTGTTGACGGTGTTTCGGCTGGTGTTGACGAATATCACACCTTGGGCCTTGTCGCTGACGCGCTGGTTATCAACCAGAACAACGACTTTACCGACAACTTCGAAACGAAGAACGGCGACGAAAACATTGCACGCACCTATCAAGCCGAATGGTCGTACAATGTGGGCGTCAAGGGCTTCGCTTGGGATAAAACCAACGGCGGTAAGTCACCGAACGACGCGGCGCTTGCAACTTCGACCAATTGGGACAAGTACGCAACTTCGAACAAAGATATTGCGGGCGTTGTTGTCGAAACGCGCTAAACCTTGGACGGGGCTTCGGCCCCGTTTTTCCCATTGAACAGGAGTAAAGCAAATGAAACGTTATCCCCGAATTCTGTATTTCATTAAAGGCGTTATGCCTTCAGCCGAAGCGCAAGAAGTCGCCGAAAAGTTCGGCCCGAATGTCGCATTTCGCAACGCAAACTTCGTGCCGTCTTCCGGTTCGCTTGAAGCTTGCGACGGCGTAGCGGGCGACGTGCCTGAAACTTACAAGGAACTTCCAACCGCTGAAGAAGCGTTGAAGAAGTTCGAAGAAGAACGCAAAGCCGCGAACGAAAAGAACGCGAAGCGTGACGCTGAACGTAAGGAACAGGCCGAAGCCGCAAAAGCTGAAGCCGCAAAGAAAGCCGAAGAACAGGCCAAGGCCGACGCCGAAAAAGCGGCGAAAGCGGCTGAAGCCAACAAAAACAAAACCACACCGGCCAAGGCTAACAAGCCCGCCGATTGGAAACCGAACGCCTAAAGGCGTATGGGGTCGGCGCGCGTTATCCTTTCGGGCAATGCCGACCCCGCTTATTAAGAAGGGTCGATTATGGCGCTTATTGTTGAAGACGGTTCGATTGTTGCAAACGCTGATTCGTATATTGACCTTGCTTTTGCGCGGGCTTATGCGACAGCGCGCGGCGTAACATTGCCAGCCGACGACGCTGAAGCCGACGCTTTGGCTTATAAGGCAATGGATTACTTGGACGGCAAGCGCGCCGAATATCAAGGCGACAAGGCCGACCCGTTGAATCAGGAATTGCAATGGCCTAGAACTGGCGTAAAGATTGATTGCACCGAAGTTGCGTCGGATTTCATACCGAAAGAACTGAAGCAAGCACAAGCGCGCCTTATGATTGAAGCGAACGCCGGGGTTGATATTCAGCCCACAAGAACAGGCGGCTTTATTGTCGAAGATACAACCGGGCCTTTGACAACCAAATATTCGGAAAAAATCGGCGTCGGTGTTGAACCGACGATTTCAGCCGTTGACGCGTTGCTTGCCCCGCTGTTTTCAAGTTGTGGGCAACGCTTCGCGCTTAAAACGTTAAGAGTTTAAAATGGGTGTTTACGACCGTCAAATTGCGAACGCTAAACGTCAGATTGCGGCAAAGGGGCAAGTCGTAACTTGGCGCGTTCTTCGTGACGGCGCGCCTTCCGACCCGTCGAAGCCTTGGAAACCTTCAGCCGGTACGCCAGACGACAAGACGGTTCAAATCGTCTTTCTTCCGTTCACCACTTCAAACAATCAATTGATTCGATACTTGAAAGGCACCGAAGTTACCGAAGGCGCGCTTACTGGTTTAATGGGCGCGGTTGACTTCGAACCGAAAGCGAAAGATATTGTCATTCGTGACGGTAAAGAACTTGTTATTAAATCAATCGACCCTTTAGCGCCAAACGGTGAAGTTGTTCTTTATACTTTGGAGTTTGACGCGTGATAACATACGAAGAAGCAATTGACGAAATCTTTGGAATATTTAACGCGGCTTGGCTTGATAATAGTGCGGCGGTTGTCGGTTATGTTCCTGAAGTTCGTTGGCCGGGTGTTGAAGAACCCGAAAAGCC
>CETC01058625.1_pt1 | contig 30204 bp, 41 predicted proteins | sample 326911 | NCBI WGS metagenome assembly CETC01 (sample SAMEA2622694, study PRJEB7988) | marine metagenome | isolation source: saline water (ENVO:00002010), including | reverse complement strand
GCTATGACCACAATATTTTTTTGCGTTTTGTCATAAACATTCGTGACAAGGCTTTAAAATGATTTTGAATGGTAATACATATCCGAAAAACACAAAGCGCAGGAACACCCGTTTGTGCTCGTTTAAACACTATATTTTTTTTCAAGACAACAAAAAACAAACAACCAAAACAAACCACTGAAAACGCCCGTTCTATCGAGGTTATAGGGCTTTCAAGGAAAATAATCAAAATGGGTAAATCACAAGACAAAGCACACTTATCACCAACCGAAAGGAATCGGATTGCGACGTTGTACAATGAAGGCGGTGAAACGTATCGTTCGTTAGCGAAACAGTTTGGCGTGTCTTATTCCACAGTCTATCGTATTATCAAGGAACTGAACGTCAAGGAATCATCAAAAGGAATCATAGAAGGTTGTGAATCTCCACAACTTGAACCAACTGAACCACCACCATCAACTGAACCATCAACTGAACCACCAAAGGAATACATTGAAGATCCAATAGCTTTCAGGCGTTCAAAACTTTGTGAAATCGCCGGTGATATAATGTCAACCCGGCTTCGTGGATCGGTTCAAGTGTTGCCATCACTTCACCGTTTACACCTGCAGGTTCATGACGAGCTGACAGCAATGAAAGAAGAACGTGAAGAACTTGATTCAGTGATGAATCCTGACGAACTGCTTCACACAATCGCAATAGCCGCGGCCGGTTTACCACCTATTCTGAAGGACAAACTTCAGGAACTGATCACCAACGATTTCACAAACGTGATACCTTTCCAGGCGAATGAATGAATCTGAAATCCTTGCGAAAAATAGCAAAAACTACAATCACATTATGTGAAGACGCTGAACAGAATCCGCTGAAGTATTTCAGACCAACACCAGTTCAAGAAGCCTTTCTTCGTGATCAATCACGTGTTGTCATGCTTCGTGGAGGAAATCAAATTGGTAAGACAATGTCAGGAAGTGTGGAGGTCATATATCGTTTGCTTGCAAAACACCCGTTCAAACCTGTTCCACCACCACCGATTGAAGCGTGGATTGTTTGTCATAGTTGGGAACAATCCAAAACAATCATGTGCAAGTTCCACGAAATGATGCCAAAAAACGAATTGCATCCTGATATAGAATTTGTAACTGGAAAAGGGTATCGAGGAACAGGATCACCAGTAGTCAGACTGAAAAACGGATCAATCGTACGTTTCAAAACCACACAGTCAGCTAGTGGTGGTCGGGGAACAATTTCACTTGCTAGTGGTTCGTGTGACGTGGTTTGGGTTGATGAACCACCGCCGCCTAACACATGGGGGGAACTTTTCGCTAGAACAACTAGAACCAAAGGGGCGCTTTTGATTACAATGACCCCGGTTGGTGTTCCGGTTGAATTTTTGAAAAAAATGGTTGAAGAAGGAACAATTAGTGAACATGTTGGTGCGCTGACTGTGGAGAACACCACACCGAAAGGTTGTAAACCAATGATGTCACAAGTTGAAATTGATAAACTTGCAAGCTCTTATCTAAGAATAGATCGAGACGCGCGAATCGCTGGTGATTGGGAAGGTGGTATTCCAGAAGGAAGAATTTTTGAAAATTTCAGTGATGATTTAGTAAGTGATTTAGCACCAGATCCGAATCGCAATTATGTTTGGACCATAGGAATTGACCACGGGCATGACATAGCATCACAAGTTGCTATTTTATCGGCTATTGACATAACTGATCAAGGAAAACCGTTGATTTATATTGTTGATGAATATGTAGCCAGTGGTGCGAGTGCACAAATACATGCCAAAGGAATCATTGCAATGATTCGACGTAACAACCTACAGGTTGCAATGATTCAACGTTGGACTGGTGACCGTTCACACGGTGGTTCAAAAAACAATGGTGGTCGAATGTCAAACAATATGTTGACCGCCGCGCTTTGTCATGTCCTAGGTTATCCAAAAGGGAAGCTTCCTTTCCGAATTAGAACAGCCTACAAACCAAAATACAGTGTTTATTATGGTTGTCAGCTGATAAATGAAGCAATGTGTTCAGGACGTTTCCAGGTATTTCCACGTTGTGAACGAACAATTAAAAGTTTAAAATTTTGGCAACTGAAAAAATCAGGTGGTATGGATACGTTATCCGAGTGGAAACATTGTGTTGACGCGTTACGATATGGTATCATGTCAACCATTGATCGAACATATAGAATCCCACGACAATCCAAGGTTAAATTAAGGTGATAAAATGCAAATGAAATACCCACAAAAACCGGTAGCCCCTGATCCGATGACCGAATCGAGATGGGAACACACATCACTTCGACGTAAAATGTTAACGGGACAATGGCATGACATATTGGTTGAAGAGATTGAACGACACGTTCCATCAGACCGCGCGCGGGCGTGGGGTGTTCCTGATATGTCATCAAACATTTTCAAAAGTGCAACGGGCGCTTTGTCTGTTTTGTACCAAGAACCACCATCAGTCGGTGTTGCCTATGCTAGACCGAATCAGGCTGATCCTCTATTGGCTCGTGATGGCTTAATTGATCAGGCTGGTTTGTGGCCGTTGATGCAACGGGTTCAAATGTTGACCATTGGTCTTCGTGAATGTTTCCTTCGTGTTGATCTCAATGAAAAAAAGGATGGTCTATTATATAGGATAGTAACACCTGATTTTGTGTTTGCTGATTCACCAGCTGGTGATCCAAGTAATCCAAATGTACTTCATGAATACCGATTGCGACATGATGAAACCACAGACAAATTTGTTTGGACTGTTGATTTGTTTGATCTTCGCAATCCCAACAATCCAAAGTATCAGGTTCACACCATCAATCAAAACGGTGAAATTCATGAAAATGTCAGTGAAAAATATCTTGGTTCTGATCAGTCAGGTGATTCTTATCCTTATCGTGATTCCAGTGGTCGACCGTTTATACCGTACACGCTTTATCATGCTGAAGTCTTTGGTGGTTTGTTTGATGCTTATAACGGTGCTGAAATTGTGGCCGGTGCTTTGAACGGTGCTGTTCTCTATACATATTTCCTTCATTTATCACGTGATTGTGCACATCCTCAAAGGTGGATGTTGTCAGCCCTACCGGCTGGCATGAATATGTATGACAACGATCTTGCATCACGTCGCAATGCGATTGCAACTGATCCCGCGTCAATCCTGTTGTTTGCCGCTGATCCAGATTTACAACCGGGACAACAACCACAAATAGGACAATTTCAGGCCGGTGGTGATGTTGAAAAAACACTTGCTGCAATCAGCGCCTATGAACGTAAAATAGCATCAACCGCCGGTATTTCAGGAAGCGATATACAAAAGATGTCAGGTGATCCACGTTCCGGTTATGCCATCGCATTAAGCCGTTCTGGTCTTCGTGAAGCACAACGGCGCTATCGTCCAGCGTTCACCCGTGGGGATACAAGAACACTTGAAATTTCAGCTATGATTGCGAATCGCTTCCTTGGTATGTCGTTACCTGAAAATGGTTATCGTGTGGAGTATCATGCAATTCCATTGTCACCAGAGGAAACAAAAGGGCAACGTGAACAAATACTTTCATTAGTTGCCGCCGGTTTGATGTCAAAGGTTGAAGCGATTCAAGTTCTTCATCCTGATCTAGATGATGACGAAGCAATTAAAAGACTTGAACTTATCCGTAAACAAAACATTCAATACTCATAAAAGGGGAAATCATGAGCAAGACAAAAATGATAGAAGGTGAAGAATACATTTTGAAATCACAAGTGGACGAAATAGTCCGTTCCAGGATAGCAAAGTATTCTGAAAAATCACGTGAAGCTGAAATGAAAATTGACGCACTACAAACTGAACTAGATGAATCACGTTCAAAACTTGCAGTCAGTGACAAATTGACCGCACAAATTGACGCACTACAAACTGAACTGGATCAAACACGTACACAATATGAACGACATTCAGTAATCAGTGAGTTTGGAATTACAGATCCTTCGGTTCGTGATGCTGTGGAAATCTTTCATGAACGTGAAATGAAAACACGTCCAAAGAAGGATCAACAAAGTTTAGCTGATTGGTTGACATCAATCAAAACCGATCCTAGCACAGCACCAACGATTCTGAAACCACATTTCACACAGACTTCTTCACCAGCTGGTGAACAGAACACATCAACCACTGTTGAAGGGGCGATAACACCACCACCAACACCACCACCAACATCAAACAGTGGGGTTCAAAACGGTGGACAAAATATGTCAAGTGACGTTCTATCAAAAGCGCATGATCCAGCGTTTTTTGAATCGAATCGTGAATTGATCCGTGAAGCGTGGTACAAACAACGGAACAAACCGACCGCTTTTAAATAATCACGATCACAATAAGGAAGGGAAAAAATGGCTGGCTTCGTCTTCGGTGATGGCGCAGGAACACCGAATCAATATACATATAATAATTCATCATCAGTGACTGTTTATCATTCATTGGGGTATTATCCACAAGTGTGGATTTTAGACAATAACAACAATCAAATATATGGTCATATTGTCTATAATAATCTACTGACATTTACTGTCCATTTCGCAACAACTGAATCAGGGGTGATATATTATCGGTAACAAAGGTTTTTTTCAACAACCAACAACCGAGGATTATAACTCATGGCTCAAAGATTTTTAGCCCCTTCAGTTACGTTTGAAGGGATTATTTCACAAAACGGAACGATTAACAACGATTCACACCTCATCACCCGTGCATGGGCAAAAGGAAATGTGGTCAATGGTATTCACAGCGATTCAGCGAACTATGCTGAAGTAGTGAGTGAAGGCGGATCAAACAAACTGAAGTTGAAACCACTGGTGGTCACGTCAGTCACTGTGAACAGTGCTCAGGCTGATCTAGCGGCTTTCATCTCCAATGTGTATTCTGGATCAAACTTTCAAGAAGGCGACATTGTATTCTTGACAACACCATCACCAACTGAAGCATATATTCATAATGGTGGAACAGCTGGAACGGCTGCCGATTTTGATCAACTGAATCAAGGTCTTAGTGATGCACAAATACGTTCAAAGTTCAGTGGTTCAGCTGGAATCAACTATGATTCTTCGACTGGTGCGATCACTGCTGACCAAGGTGAAATCCGTGCATTCTTCAGCGGTTCAGCCGGTGTTAATTATGATTCTTCGACTGGTGCGATCACTGCTGATCAAACTGAAATTCGTGGCATGTTGTCCGCTGGTGGATTGTTGTCATACAGTGGTGGACAATTCAGCATTGCAAACAGTGATGTTCGTGGCGCTTTGTCAGCTGATGCAAGTGGACTGTTGACTTATAATTCTGGAACAGGTGCGTTTGATTTATCACAAGCAACTGTTCGTGCTCAAGTTTCAGCCAGTGGACTATTGACTTATAGTGGTGGCGCTTTTGGTTTGACCGCTGCAACTGTTCGTGGTCAAATTTCTGAAGCAAGTGGTTCATTGTGTAAATATGATCAGGCAACTGGTGAAATTGATCTAACCAATGCTGATGTTCGTGGCGCTTTGTCCGCTGGTGGATTGTTGTCATACAGTGGTGGACAATTCAGCATTGATACAGCAACTATTCGATCACAAGTTTCAGCAAGTGGATTGTTGACTTATAGTGGTGGCGCTTTTGGTTTGACCGCTGCAAGTGTTCGCAATCAGATCAGTGAAGCAAGTGGTTCATTGGCCAAATATGATCAGGCAAGTGGTGAGATTGATCTAACCGCAGCTGATGTTCGTGGTGTTTTGGCCGCTAGTGGTGAATCTGATGAAATGTTGGATTATGTCAGTGGAACAGGTTCTTTCAGCTTGAATGAAAGCAAACTACGAAAAGAGTTTAACAACCAATCATTGTCAGCCAATGTTGGTCTTGCTCTTACTCACAACTTGAATAAAAAACTGGTACACGTTAGCGCGATGGATTCTAGTGGAAACAAAGTGGATCTTGAAATCGTTTACACATCAACAACTGTTGCAACTGTGAAATCAACTGTTGCTTTGTCAGGTGTTGAAATAGCTATTTCCATCTAGGTTTGAGAGTGACTTGACTTCCCTTCCTTAACAATGTCAAGTTTGAAGGGGCTATGATTGAAACCAATCATAGCCCCTTCTTTTATCTTTGTGTTCCCTCCACAACGATAAAACTTTCTAACTATCTCTTCTCGATTATCAAATAAACTGTTGCTGTTCCGGTCTGAGCTGCAACACAAAGATTCCTTGTGGACTGTTGGCCCTTTTCCATTTCAATAGGCAAGTAATTGTTTGCAGCTACAAAACCATAATCAGCAATATCACCACCTGATCCAGTATCAAAACTATTTCCATCAACACCAACATCAGTTGAAAAATATAGGGCCGCGTCACAACCAATTGAAACTTTTGACGCTTCACTTGGTAGTGTGATTTGTTGTGCTGATGTTCCAACACCGATAATTTTGCATGTTGGATAAACATTGATTGATGAATAATCTATTAAGGCCATGATAAAACTCCTTTGTTTTAATCTAGTATATTATATAAAGATCAGTCACGTCACTTTGTGACGCTGTGAAAAACTTTCCACAGACATGAGATATAATTAACCTGAACTATACCGAATAAAACAGGTCACACCTGAAAACAGTGAAAAATTATCGGTGGGAACGTTCAAAAACAGCGGATCAGGTCACACCTGTTAACAGTGAAAATCCTGTATAATCCACCGAACAACTATTTATTTTAGGAGGCTCACATGGCCACAATTACTTTTGCCGGTTTAGATGGAAATCTACGTCTAGCCGCTATGATTGAAAATGAAGTTCGTGCCACACTTGCTGACATGGCTTCTATCAGAAATTCAGGCGCTTTGCTCTTTGCTGGTGACGTTGCTAACATTGGATCAGATTCGATTCGTTTGAGATATGCGAATTGGGGCGCTGCAACACCGTTTGCAACTGCCGCTGATGGTGCTGATGTTGCAAGCGCTACACTAACACCTAGTACCGTAGATTTAACGGTCGGTAGGTCGGCTTTACGTTACGACATCACAGACCTCGCTGTCATGAGTGGTTTGGGGGCTGACGTAGATCCTTTTTCACTTGCAGCAAATATGAGTGCCAGCGCTGAAGCGCGAATCAATGAAGTCATTTGCGCGACTTTTGCCAGCGCTGCACAATCTATTGGAACAAGTGGCGTGAACATGTCAGTTGATGATTTCTTTGACGCTATGTTCTTCCTGGAACTTGGATCAAATGATGGTGGATTCGCCGCTGTTCTTCATCCACAACAACTTTCCGATCTAGTTGATTCACTACGAAGTGAATCCAACAATGCACTTGCGTACGCTCCTGCGACTGCTGAAATGATGGCCATAAAAGGTCAAGGATACGCCGGTTCAATGCTTGGTGTTGACATTTTCAAGAGTAGCTATGTTGAAGAATCAGGTGGTAACAAAATCGGCGCTATGTTCTCAAAAGGTGTTGCCTATGCTGTGGGAACACCACGACCACTTGCCGGTGCTGGTGCTGAAATACGTCCAGCTGGAACACCAGTTGTGATTGCTTTTCAACGTGATGAATCAGCCGGTTTGACTGAAATTGTTGGTCATCTATATTGCGGAGCTGCAATTACTGAACAAGCTAGAATTTGTAAGATCGTTACTGATGCTTAATATCTTTGGAGACATTAGGGGTTGATTTTACCCTTTTTGTCGACGCTTAATGTCTCCACCTTCGGGTGGAGACTATTTTAAACACTCAAATATAAAAGGGAAAAAATATGAGTTTTCAACCAACAACATGGACCGGTAAAAGACAATCAAATGTTCCAAAACTGAACATTCGACCGAATTGTCCATTTTATTTAATGCACAGCGCCTTTCAGTGGGAATTGGTAAATGTTGCCGATGATGATTGGGAATGGTTACCAACGTTTTCACACCTGAATGAAATGGCCGGTGTGAATGGTTGTGTGCAAACAAAAGAAGGTGTGGATTCAACTCATTCCAGGATAAAGTTCATGGAACAGGGTTATCAAATTTTAGATCGTGAATTTGGATACGTATCAAGATATGAAACCCGTTTTGGTGGTTACTACTATTGTTTAAAATTCAGTATCCCCAAGACCATCGGTGATCGTGTGTTCTGGCGAATGAATGATGAAGAATACAATGAATGGCGACGTGCACTGATCGAAGAAGGTGTGATTGACAAACCAGAAGATGAAGTAATCGACATATTGCTTCGGAACGTTGACCGAAGAATCAACCGAAGAATTACACAACAGCACGTTCCAGAAGTCAAAGCACAAATTGATGAATTGTACGCCGTGAAGGACCGAATGAAAACGGCTTATAACAAAATGAATAAACCGCGTACAAAGAAGACAAGGAAAAAAAACAATGCTGAAACGTGAACACATTGAGAGAGTAACAGAACGAATTGTCAAAGAACAGCGTGAATCAGGCCGCTCAGTTGACCGTGAATCGGTCCGAAAGGATGTGGTGAAACGTGCAAAACGATATGAAATTAAAAACAACAAATGAGGTGAATCATGGCCTATAAAGGTAAACCATTTTTTAAAATCCCACGACCGCTTTTATTGGCTGGTGGTTTGGACGTTCGGACCATCACTGATGGTATTACATTAACTGATAAAGATTCTTTGTTTCAGATCATTGACAGTGGTGGAAGCGATGAAAATGTAATCTTACCAGCACAACAGGACGGCCGTGTTTATATCATAAAAAACGCCGGTGCTACAAACAACCTGTCAGTTCAAAACAATCTAGCCGTTGAAAAAGTGGCCCTAGCACCCAATGAAATTGCGGTATTGGTATCCTCCGATTCTGTATGGTATGTTCTGTTGAATGTAAACAATCTATAGGCTAAACAATGGCAACTGAAAGACTATACGCACCGCGAATCAGAATCCATGATGTGTTGGAACGTGAAAGAGCATGCACGGTAGATCTTCCGATTTATCGTGATAATGCTTTGGTCGGACCAACCGGCGCACATTTTAAACTTTCAGATCCTTCAGGGAATGATGTGATTGCATTAACGGCTGTTTCCATCATTGCGAATGTTGCAACATATAGCATAAGCGCCCCTGAATTACCCAAAACATTGTCTTTGGGTGAAGGGTACATGCAACATTGGCGACTGACAATCAGTGGTCAAACGTATGAGTTTAAAAAACCAACTAGTCTTGCCAGGTCTGCTTTATATCCCGTGATCAGTGATCTTGATCTTGAGGCTGAATACAGTGATCTTGCATCAATTAGACCAACATCAATTGGATCTAGTTATCAACAATACATAGATGAAGCGTGGATTCAGTTGGTTCAAAGAATCAGGGATCTTGGAAATCTAGAATACTTAATTATGTCTCCTCAAAGTTTACGAGCTGCGCACAAGAACCTGACATTTTATTTGATTTTCAAGGATATGGATTCAAGCGGTTTGGGTGAAGGGCGCTATCTTGATTTGGCAAAAGAGCATAGACGACAACACGAATTTGACTTTAAAAGGTTGACATTCAAATATGACATGAATCAAGATGGTGTGACCGATGATCCGAACAGCGCCCGTTCTGCTTTAGGTGTATTTTATACCAGTGCGCCCCCCCGTGTGTTTTCCCGGCGTGGTAGGTGGTGATCAATGTCAGCGGCGGTTTCATTGTCAACAATCAGATCTAGGTTTTCCACACAGATCAAAACAATCAGTGGTTTCACCGAATCACGAAATCCCTTTGATGGTTATGGCCGGTCACCAAACACGGTCAGTCATCAAAGATTCGCGGTTGGTATAACTGGTGTCAATACTCGTGATGATGACAGACAAAAACAACCGCGGGGCGTGATGTGTGAAACCACTGTCTTAGTTCGTTATCCGTACAGAATCAGACCAAAAGATCAAGTTGCATCATATGATAATGCACTGGATTCAGCTGAATCGGTTATGCGATCTATTACAACACGGTCTGATGGATTGCATGAAAAACTTCAGATTCGTTTTCAGGGATTGGATAATGAATTATCCGACTCCGGTGAGTATCTAACAATAACTTTAAATTTCAATGTTTTACATTATTTATCTTTAACATAGGAGGTCGACATGGCCGATTCTTTGGTGGTCGCCACACGGCGCGATGGAACAATAACAATAACTGATGGCGCTGCAGCGTCTTATGTGGTTAGTTTTGAAGTAGGTGATTTCAGTTTTTCAGAACCCAAAGCGGATCGTGTGGTGATTCGTGATCGTGGTGCTATTGTTGGACTAAGACAAGGCGACGATCCTGTAATCAACTTTTCATTTTCCGTTCACATGCGTTCATTGACTGATAGTTCAGCCGATAATCTTTTGGATCGTCTATACAATAGAGGAGCGCATGCCGGAACGTTGGTTTCAACCGGAACAGCTGGTTATGAACAGTTCTTGCAAAGTGTGGAATTCAAGGCTGATACCGCTGCAATCAGTGGGAAAACTTACACAGCTACTTTTGCAAAATGTCTTTTGGAAATGGGATCATTCAGTGAATCCGCTGATGGTGATACCATTGAAATCAGCGGTGAATGCTATGGTGGAATCACCTACGCACAAACCTAAATTTTAAACTAGATTTTCAAAAAAGGGGATTACTATGAAAATCAAATTACAAAACCACGGTGAACTACAATGTGCGCTTCCTTCACTAGCAATATGTTACGATATCGTCAGCATGTGGAGTGGCAACACGGAACGCAATATCATGGGGCGACTATGCGCCCTAGCTATTTGTGTTGGGGTTCAAGACAAACGTTTTCCAAGGTACACATTGTCGATGACGAATCCGATTGGATTCGGTGGAAAGTGTTTGGAACACCTTTTGAATTCCAATGTACCGATCAATCAGATTATAGAACACGGTTTGCAATTGATAACGTGGTATGCTCAAATGTTGCCATCAGAAGAGGACGTGAACACCGCCGAAAATTTTACCGAACAACCACCGCCGGAAACGTTGAACGGTTAGGTTTCAGAATCAGTCAGTTTTGGAATCGCGATCCGCTTTGGTTTTCCAGTTTGTCAACTGAAATGAAATCAAAACTGATTGCGGATTATCGTTTGTGTCATGAAGATCCAAAGGAAACAAAACGAAAAAATAAAGCAGCTCGTATAAACGAATTCAACCGAAGAAGGAAGCGCGATGACTAGACGAATTAAATATGGAAAAGGAAAGTCAACCGTTGAATTTGAAGGAACACAACGAGCATTGATTGAGGAAACACTGAATAGTTCAGAACCGATTCTGATGGCAATTCTTCGTGCTGAAACAGAACGTTTAAAAAAAGAAGCGCAACAACAATGGCCGATTCGGATGGAAAAGTATGGTGAATCAAAAGGATCTCGGTATCAGTTTTCAACAGGTTTCAGAATCCTACCACCATCAACCGTTCAGGCTTTTGTTGAAAATAGTGCGCCTTATGCATGGGCTATTCGTTCCGGTCGTGGTTCAAAAACATCAGTCAGAGAAGGGCGGCGGGTTGCTGATGAACTGTTGTGGAAACCAGCAAAAGAAAACGCCAAAAAAATCACTGTAGAGATTGCAAAAAAAACAATTAGAAGACTGAAGAAGGTGAAATAATGGCTGATGTGAATAAGAGTATTTCAATCAGTTATACAGCTGATACAAAGAATCTTGAAAAGGCCTTAAAACGTATTCCTGGAATCACTGAAAAGGAAGCAAAGAAGGCCGCGGGTGATCTAGATAACAATTTTCGGAAAATGGAAAGATCCGCTGATCGCACATCAAAAAGTGTGAAATCAAAAATGAAATCCATGACCAAAGGAATCACAAAAGTTGGTGGTGCGGTCGCCGCGGTTGGTGTTGGTGCGGTTGCTTTGACACAAAAATTTGCTGATCTCACAAATGAATTGGTTGATGCTGAAACAAAAACCGGAATCGCGGTTGATACGTTGGCCGGGTTACGGTTGGCCGCTGAAGGATCAGGTCAATCATTTTCAAACCTCGAAGGGGGGTTGATAAAGTTCCAACAAAGTATGGATCAGGCGGGAAAAGGATCAAAACAACTTGCATCAACATTTGAAGAACTTGGTGTTGATGTCAAAAATTCAAATGGTGAATTACGTGATGCTGACAGTGTGTTCAATGAAGCAATAGCTTCATTGGGTAAAATGGAAAACGCAACTGAACGAAATGCAAAAGCAATGTTGTTGTTTGGTAGACAATCAGGACCGGCGCTGATACAAAGTGGGGCTTTGCAGAACCTAGAATCAATGACACAATTGGCAACACAGTTTGGTGTGTCAGTCAATGAAAACGCGATTGGCGCGATGGGTAATTTTCAACGTGCCATGGCTCAATTTGAAACAACGTCCTTGGGTGTTTTCCAGAACGTAATTGGCCAGGTCGCCGGTGAAGGTTTTTCAATGGTTGGTGCTTTGGATGCTATCACCGAAGGGATAGTATATTTTGGATCAATCGCCGGCGATGTTATTTTCGCCGTTGGTCAATCGTTTGAAAATGTGATTGGTTTGGCGATGGCTGCAAGTGAAGCATTAAGTGGCAATGTGGAACTTGCCAAGATTCTTGTTCAAGATCTAGCAAAAGAATCCAATCAGGCATGGAACAATCTTGGGAACATCTTTGATCGTGCTAGCACAAAAGTTGATGATTTTTCAAGGTTGGTAGCTGAATCGCGCGCACCAACTGAAATGAAAGATTTTTCAACCGCTGTGAATGATTCCACTATTGCAGTTAATCAGCTGGGAACAGCAGTGAAACAACTCCCTGAAATCAGTGAGGAATTACAATTTGATACTGAATCATGGGAAAAATTATTTAGTATATCACAAGATATACGGTCTGATTTAGTCACACCAATTGATGAGGTCACAAGACGATTCCAAAAAACAAATAATCAATTGGAAAGTATATTTTTGAATGCTGAAGCGATGTTAGATGAAATAACGTCCAAACCAGTATCAGAACAAACAGAAGAGGACCTACAAGCAATTTTCAGACTACAACAGATCATGGCTGAAGCTGAAAAGGAACAGCACAACAATAAAAAACGGTTTGAACGCGATATAGCTGCAATTCAACTTGAAAATCATCAAGATGTGTTGAAACAGATTGAAGAAGAGGCGCAATTAAGGAATGAAAAAATACAGGATACCATTTCAAAAATTGATGAATATGGAAATCATGCATTGAATACATTTACATCAATCACCACATTGATCAGTGATTTACAACAGGCTGAAATTGATAAGATCCGTGAACGGACTGATGAACAAATTGAAGCAATTGATAGGATGAATAAATCAGGCGTTATTTCCAGTGAAGAAGCTGCAAGGAGAAGAACCAGAGCTGAAGAACGATATGAAAAAGATGTTCAAGAGTTTAGGGAACGATCATTTAAGGCGAATCAAGCGGGGGCGATTGCTGACGTTAGTTTTCAGGGGGCGATTGCAGCAACAAAAGCAATAGCCGATTATGGAATCCCCGCCGGTTTGATTGTGGCCGGCCTTGCCGCTGCATCAACCACCGCACAAATTCTTTCAATCAAGTCACAAACACCACCAAAATTTGATGTCGGTGGTATGGTTGGCGCGAATGATCCACAACAACCTGATCAGGTCCGTGCTGATCTTCTTAGTGGTGAAGCGGTGTTGGATCGTTCAACCGTGAAATCGTTAGGTGGTGAACAGGGTGTTAGATCTTTGCAGCGTGGGAATCAATCTCCACAAGTGATTGTGGTTCAGCCGTTCAAACATTTTGACCGGTTCGTGAAGGGTGCTAGATTCAACCAACCATCACGATCAGGAATTGGAGGATACTAAAATGGGATCAAATATAACACCCGACTATTTACGCGGATTCTTGATTCCTTATGGGATCAACAACGACCTGTTGTGGCCCGCTCAAAGCACCTACACACAACAAGGTGTGAGAGCAGGAACACCACAACCAAAACAATCAGGAACAGGGCTGATTTTAGAATCGCGCGGTGATCAAGATCAAGATCTTGACATCAAAACAGTTAAAGGTGGAACAGCTGGTGAAGGGGCTGGTTTCAATTGGAAAGGATCAACGGAATCTGATTATTATGGTGGTGATGCTGTCAACATTCCAACCGGTTTTGATTTTTGGAAGTATTCAGCCAGCGCGGCCAGTGGTGGAACAAACTTTTCAGTTGATGCTATCAGCCTATCAAATGGAACATTGCTGACAGTTCATGAAAATCAATCATTGGCTGGGTTCAACAGTGTGATTGTTACACGAAAAAAACGATCAGCCAGTGCAACAACCACCACATTGTTCAATGAACTACTAGCTTCTTATGAAGCCCATCCATGTATTTGTGAATTGAATGATGGTTCAGTTTTGGTTTGTCATTTTCGACAAACAACGACCGATGACATAACAGTTGCTGTCTATCGTTCCACCAACGAAGGAACATCATTCACACGGGTATCAACGGGCGCACTTGACACAAAGATAGGAACAACGGGTTCTAGTGGTTATATACCTCAAAAAATGCGAATGGTTGCGAATGACAACACTGTTTTCCTTGTGATGGAACTATTATCAAATGATAGTGGATCAGGTGCACAAAATCGAATTGGTCAGTTTGTATCGTTTGACCGTGGCGCAACATTTAAATTGATAGGTATATCACCATCAGGTTCTTCAGGCGCTCATGAATACCACGTTCCTGATTGTTCTGTTTTACAGGATGGTTCATTTTGTGTTGCCTACATAAAAGACGAACAGACAGTAAATTTTGAACGACTTCCTTATGGTTCATTTGATATATCCAATTCAACTTATGGATTGAATAAAGTAGAAGTTACCAACACCGGTTCTTTAGTTGTGTCACTAGATCCAGGATCAAAACTGACTGATGGGCGGTTGGCGATGTGGATTGACAACAACAATGTTTTATTTATCGCTGTGGGGAACGTCACTGATAAATCATTGGTTTTGTTTGCATCTTATGACAGTGGCGAAAAATGGATAAAAATGTCGGGTGATTCAACAATCAGTGATGCAACATTTTTTCAGCCTGATTCAACTGGTAGTGAAATATATAGGCTCACCGCGTGCAATTGGGAAGGGCGAAATGTTTTGATTGGTAGACATTCGTTATCCTTGCCGTTGTTGTATCTTGGAGGATATGCAACCAACAACCTTCCTTCATTGGTCACCGATCCAAGGTTTTTTGAGTACATCAGATATGACAACAGTTGGATACCACTGCAAACACCACAGACATCTTCCTTTTATACCGCTGTGGGAACAGGAGCTGACACACTAAGTGAAAACGGTTTGAACATTGTTACCACGGCCGGTCAAACAAGGTATTTGCAATCAACACCAACTGTTTCCACTTTGGGAAATGGTCATATTGTACGATACAGAATCAAAATGACCGGTGGTGGTTCAACAGGGTCTGATAATGTAGCTATTCGAATCAGGCTAGATGACACCAGTTCACATGACTATGATGTTTCAATCAGATATACACTGACATCATTTGTTGTATATGACAACAACGGTTCAGCGGTAAAAAATACAACATCAAAATCAATGACAAACGAGACTGAATTTATTGTTGCAATGATTGATGGAAAAATAACCATTCTTCATCGCGATTGGAATGAAAATGACGCCCGTGTTTATGCACAAATAGACATCACCGGTTTATCTGATGGTGGTGGTGGTGGTGGTGGTTATATTCGTTGGGGTCACCTAACATCACCAGCAGGTAACACGGAATCAAATTGGAGTGAATTCCATACAAGTTCCGATTCATCCACTGGTGTTCAAATGATTGGTCCACAATCACCGAACTATATATTGTATCCAATACAAGGTGATTACGTTTATCTGAATGGTGGAACATCAATCAGCACACGTGAATCACCTGCTTATGAAAATGATGAATATAGTATTTTACGACATTATGATTATTCGATTGATCGGGTTTTTCATGACGTATCACCTTCACGAAAAGTCATGTGGAGATCAGAATCAGTCACATCAGGCGCAATTGCTTCACAAGTGATTCCGTTCTACCTGGATAAAGGTTTAGAACACAATGCTGAATCACGTCTTGGTTCAGATCTCGTGGCTATGCATCTATCAAACATCAACTTCAGAACATTCAAGATCAAACGATATGATGTTGGAACATCAGCATGGGTTGTGGTGGCTACCATTGACACCAGTTCCGGAATCACATCAACGTTTGTCAGAACAGGTAACACACTGAAGTTTGGTGGTGGTGGTGTGGATTCATTTTATCTGAATTACAATGAATGTGAAAATTGGCGCGTTCAATTGGTGTTAGGTGATTCCACGGTGATCAGACCGATTGAAACCAACAGTGAAGGAACGTGGAACAACAACACATCAAAGGGCGCGGTGGTGAAGTTGATTGATGTGGACAACACCGAACCGGCTAGTGGAACGTGTAGATTTATACCAACCGACGTGACTGTAATTATGTCGATGAATGGTGAAACCGGATCGGCGTGGGCTTTGGAAATCGATAGTCAGGAAACACATGAAAAGTATTTTGAAATTGGATCAATGACTTTCGGTCACGTTGCTGTGGTAGCCCCTTCTTATGGTCGCGGTCGATCAATCAGCTATGAACCAAACACACAAACCTTCACATCACTAGATGGAACAACACACACACGGAAACTTTCAAGTGGGCGAAGAATAGCAACAATTAGTTGGACTGATGGTGTTGACATTTCATCAACATTTGATTCCGATCCTAGTCCTGATTATTGGCAATTTTCCACCAGTGGAGGGGCTGAACCAGTGGCTAACTATGGTGACGCCCCGAACATGATGATTGGTTTGTATAACTATCTTGGGGGACCTGACAAACCGATTGTTTATATTCCATCTTTCAAAAAATCTAGTGGTGGTTCATCAGACATTGTTTTACTGAATAGGTATCACGAACAACTATATGGACGAACAACAGGATCAGTCAGTATTGATCACATTGTTGGATCTGAACTGATTGGAGACAACAAAGGTGAAGTTTTCAGGATCGGATCAATCAACATTAGGGAAATCGAATGAAGGTAGCCCAATACAGTGATCTTCGTGGTGTTGAAATATGCTTTCTTCTAACTGTGGAGTATTTTAACATTCCATATCGTTTCAGCACATTTCCAATCGACCTGAAATCAACAGCTGGTGATGTGGTTCAGTATAGTGGAATGTTAGGTGATCCAAACATTTCACAAAGAACACGAATCACCGGTTTTGACATTGAGGCTGAAACAGTATCATTTGAAGTTGTGTTTCCGTTCAATGTTGTGAATGATTGGATGAAGGGTCGGAAACTAGACGATTCAGTTTGTGAACTTTCCATGGTGACGTTGCGAAACAATGATGTTTTACAAACATATGAAGATAGAATCCGATTGTTCAAAGGTCGCTTGATCCAACCAATAATCGGTGATCCGAATCAGCCGGTTGGATATGTCGCGTTCAGTGTGGAAAACAGTCAAAATGTGAAAAAAACATTCATCATTGATGAAGAGGATCGAATCACCAATTTGAGTTTTGAATACCAACATTTTGAATCGGCTGAAGGAAAACTAGCACCAACAGTTTTTGGAACACCATACAATTATCCACGACCGGTCACCACCGGTTTGAGTGTTGGCGCGGCTGAATGTTCACCGGGCTATGAAGTACGCCAAAAAAATTCGGGATCACCTTCAGGACCATTTTATAATGACGTTTGGATTCTTATTGCAGCTCACGAGGTTGAAGCGTCTTCGGTTTTTATTCATGATTTTCAAAATAATGTAGCTAGTGTAACAGTAGCCAGTGAGATCGATACGTTTGGAAACATTGTGTCAATATGCAACATTAACGGAACAGCACTGAAGCATAGTAAAATTTTAGGGATCAATACTGATGACATTCATTATTGGATTCGTTGGGGTGATTATACCGGTGTTTCAACGGCCGGCGCTCATCCGAATCCTTTTGGAACGGGTTTACTTGAAGGTGGTGGTGATTTGTGCCGCTGGGCTTTGGAAAAAACAGGTCTTGAAGTTGATTGGTCTTCCTGGAATGGTATCAGCCCGTTGTTAAACAGATATAAATTTGCTGGTTACATCAATCAAAAAGTTGACGCTTTGGAATGGTTGGAAACAAACATAATCGAACATTTACCAATTGAGGTCACAAACGGCCCTTATGGATTGACACCAATTATCAGTTTGTATCATTATTCGAATCATATACAACCAATAGCCCACGTGATTGAAAACGGTGAATTTGAAATTGTGTCACCGATTACATCAATGACCGAACCATCAGACATTGTAAACAAACCGATCATCAATTTTGCATGGGGTGGAAAAAGTGATGATTATAAAACATCACTGATGATTGATCCTGAAAAAAATGATGTCAACACCGCTTCATTCACTGATCCTTATTCAGACATAAGCTATTCTAGGTTTGGACTACACGAAAAAGAATATGATTTGAATTATGTTTATGATGTGAATACAGCCGTGAAAATCCTTCGTGACAAAGTTAGACTTTATGGTCTTGGGGTGAACGTTGTGGAGGTGAACGCCCATGGAAAATATGGTTATTTACAGTTAGGTGACGTGTTGACATTGGAATCTGAACGTCTTGGAATGACAGATCATGTCTGTCAAATTGTGGCTAAGGATTGGAAAAGTGGTCGATGGTCATTTATAATTCATTTAGAGGAAAACCAACACATCAATTCAAGGAATTAGAATGTTAGTATTCTTAGACAGACAACATTGTGGAAAGCCGAATCGATGGAAAGATTTAGGCGCGTCACGTGATCTTGATGAAAATGGTATTGTCTCCACACGGGAATGTGAAGCGATTTTGACAGCAATCTATATCCTGGAATGTGAAATCATCCTCCGTGAAAAAGGTTATGATGTTTGTGTTTTGTCTGATGGACATTATTCAGAACGACACAAAAGAGTTAACGATTATCAAGGTGATGAAAATGCGGTCTACATCTCATCTCACATCAACGCGGGCGCGGCTCGTGGTGGCTATGGCTCTTGTTTTTTCGATCACCGTTCTACCAAGGGCGATTCGCTTGCAAGCGCGATTTGTGAAGAACTGAAGGTCAATTGTCCAGAGCTGAACAACAGAACAAAAATCATTGAATGCAATCCTTCTGATTGGACAAAAAACGCTTACTACACAATCAAGGGTGTGAATTGCACGGCGATATGCTACGAACCATTTTTTATTGACTGTGAAGCACACGAACCACTGTTGACCGCTGAAGGTCTCCGCCGTGTTGGAAAATCACTAGCTATTGGAATCGATATGTTTTTTAAAACGGAGTTATCATGAACTTACAAAAAATGAGGATGGTCGCGGCTATCTTGAAAGCCCTAACACCAGTATTATTCGAAATCGTTGATGACATCATGGACGCGCGTGAAAGTGATTCAGATGGTGGTGAAGGAATCACCAAAGCAGAACGACAAAAAATCATTATGGATAACGTTTTAGACATTCCAGAACTGATCATGAAGGTTCTGAAGGATCTGTAATGGATGGAAACATTTTTGTGGAACTTGCTAATTATGGATCATTGGGATTATTCGCAATTTTCCTTGTTTGGCAATATATCGAACAAAAAAAACAGTTGAAAGAATTGATGGATGGTTTTCAATCAAAACTTGATGAACTACGCGAACAATCAGACCTACGTGAGATGAAATTACGCAAGCGTTATGATGATGTCATTGAAGGGATTCAAAAGGAACGTGACGAGCTGCGCATGGCCTTATTGGGAAAAGTGAACGATCTTGAACGCAACGTAACTGAGCTTGATAAAAAAATTGATCAGTTGTCAATGCTTATGACAGACCTACGTGAAAAAATTTTAAAACTTGAGATCAAAGACATCACAAAATCAAATGGAAAATAGTTTAGAATATATATTTTAGTAGCAATTATCGTTGGTTTTCACTGTTTTCAGTGAAATATATATTATAGTAGTAATTAAATGGAAAATAGACATAGAACGTGTCTAGGATAAACATAAAAAATGTTCAATTGAAGAATCTAGACATAGAACGTGTCTAGGATAAAATAAATAATGTTTAAATGGAAAATAAGAATCTGAACTTGAATTTCCACCACCACCGCTGAAAGATGCTAGCGCGATTCAGTATGTGATAAAGTTTACGACAATCATCAGTGTCTTTTGCTGCGGTGTGTGAATTGTCCATTGACCAACCAAAAAACAACCGCATCATCTTCATTGATGCTGATGGTAATGGTAAATGTTCCCAACACAAAGATTGTGTGTCAATTTTTAAATAACTGACACGTTTTTTCAGACCGCTGGCAATTAATTGTGTGTTTATATAATCGATATCAAAATTGACATTGTGACCGACTATGATTCCAAATTCCAATAAATGAAAAATGTGTTCAGAGCATTCTTTGAATGTTGGCGCGTCTTTCCAATCATCAGGATTGTAACCATTGATTTCAAGTGATTTGGGATCAGCGGTGATCAAATGTTGTGGTCTGAATTTACTTTCAAACCGAATCGTTTTACCATTTGGGAATTCCTTGATAATGCAAATTTCAATGATTTCACCAATCGTGTGATTCAGGTGTGTGGTTTCAACATCAACAAATAAAAGAGGATACAACATTAGTTATGAATCCTACGATGGCAATTCACACACACGGACTGAAGATCCCAAAGCGGTTCATCACCTAAAAACTGATAGCTGACATGGTGGACGTGATCGGCCTTAATTGTACAACCTTTCATTCGCGCTTGACATTTGTGTAAATCTCTTTCCAGGACCAACAACCGTTTTTGTCTCCATGCGTCACTTGACATATATGTTTGGTATTGCTTTTGTCGTTTTATTTGGTCATTTTCAGGCCGTTGTGGTTCAGTTGGTTTGGTGGATTCATCAATGATTTTTTTCGCTACTTGTGTATAGATGGAATAGGTAATTTGATTCGCTATATCTCGATTCAGGTGTGCAGCTTCATCACCATCAACGGCTGATTGATGATTTTTCATAATCAAATTTTGTCCGTGTCTTACTCCACAGTCATCACATTGTAATTTGATGTATTGTCGGCCATCAGATCTGAACCAACGTTTCACAGTGCTGTTGTGATGTTTGCACGTTGATATTTTTTTGTACAATGTAATTCCATCGACTTCAGTTTTTTTCAGATCTCGATTCAAAATCATTTCAATGTCAATGATCGACTTTTGCAAAAACTGACGAAAGGAAAAATTTTTGAGTGCATCAATTTCAGTCATAATCCAAAACAATCCTTCCTTCTATCACAGCGCGCTGAAAACGTGTTTGTTTTTCAGCTGACCATTCAAGGGGATTTCCATAATCGTTCATCATGCAATATTGCAGGATACGTTCAAAACCGCCGTTTTTTTGACACCATTCTTCGAACTGTGGAATTTGTGTTTGAACGATTTCAAGATCATCCACTTCATTGTTTGTATCACTCAAAAGGAAAAGTTGTTTCAAAGCATATTTCAGCGCTGAAACCATCGCCTTTTGTGATCCTTTGTCATTGCGATCTGAAGAACCAACAACAACAGTCACATCAATGTGATCACCTGATAAATGTTGAACACGATAACAAACCTCCACATCAAAACGATTTATTTTAACGTTCTCCTGGAAACGAACTGATCGTGTTGCAATCGGGAAAATCACAAGACCATTTTTCACCATCGATTCACGAACCGCATGAATGACATCACGTTCTGTTGTGTATTGGTATTTTAGCCGCTGATTGAATCCAGTTGGCTGAATATAGATCACTTCTTGCATGACCTTGTTTATCGCATCGATGACTTTCATTTCATAGCCAATACAAAGGAAAAGAATGCAATCACACCGCCGATTGACAGAATGAAGGGTTTTAGGTTTATCATAATATAGTGTAATTCAATCAATAATGTTGTCATGTTATCTCCACAAAGTGACTGTTGTTAGCATACACAAACAGGGATTGACTTGTCAACAGTTATTTTTATTTCATTATTTTGTATAATGGTCTTGACACAATGTATAATTGATTATACATTGTATATATAAGCAATGAAGCTTATATAAAAAAGGATAACAAAATGAAAAAAATTAAAACAGTACGGAAAAATTCACAAGTCTACAAATGGATAACAGAAGTCATCAACCTTCATGAAAAATATCAAAAAAGCTATTATTGGAAACCACCAACAATCGCTTCACAAAGAAGGAGACTAGAATTTGAAAATAGTTTTACTTTTGATTTGAATGGCGTGATTTATCAGATTGATCAATCTTTAGAATTGAGTTGTAAAAATTATTATTACAGTTTGAATGTTTATGTCAATTGCACAAAGAAGAACATCAGATCAATAAAAAAACTTATAGGGGCTTAAAATGAACAATCTAACAATGAAAAAAATTCTCTCTTGGTTTGACAACAATGGTTTTGATCTGGAAGGGATTCACACAGCTGGAATTGATGATCTAGATGAATATATTGATGCTTTGGAATATACCAAAGAATGTTATCCTAGCGATTCCGATCTTTGTGATGAAGGAATCACAAAGATCAATGAATTAAAAATAATATTCATTTGTGGTTTATCAACACCTATCATTGAAGACAATTGTGGTGAAAGAACATGGAAGGTGATCAAATGAACACCAAACAAATTAGTGTGGAGTTAATACACCTATCTGAATCACTACACGATACAAATGAAAGGATTCTTCGTGCGATTGAAATGATTGAACGAAGTGACATAAATGATGGTGAAACGTACTATGACAATGAACGTTGGTTGAACGAGCTGCAATACAATAAAGAGCAACTGATTAAAGAGATTGCAAAATATAGTGTAACAAAAACCATCATAACGGATTCAGGGTTGATGAAAGTCAAGGCTCTGTTTCAATGTGGTGGATTTTTTTTCCACAAACAAAAGGATTATTTTTTAGTGTCGTGTCAACTGACAGGAAAATTGATTCGAAAATTTTTGGTCTATGATCATGCGGTTGATTTTTGTGGTGATCTAGCTGAAAACTTTGAAAATTTTGATCCTGAAAAACAACTATCTGAAATACGAAACTACACAACAAATTGGAGACGATAACAATGATGACATTTGATGAAACATTTGAACAAAAATTAACTGATTTCCTATACAGAACAGACATACCATTATCTAGTGATAATCTTGAACTTTTATGGGATTCATTTATCCTGGATAAACTTGATTACAATGATGATTATTGTAGTAGATTATTTTTGAATCTGATAGCGCAACATTTTGAGGTTCGGAACAATCTAAGAATTGGACTTAGGAACAGTGTGAAGCGGTTTGGGAAAATCCACACCAGAGCATCTTACACAAACCTAAGGAACACAACTGAAGGGACTATATTTGGGTACACTGTTGATTGTGTATTGGAGGAGCTTTGATACAAATAACAGGAAATCAATTTAGTGGTGTTTTAACTGTCATTGGTGATGATAGTTCAATACCAATAACACTTGGTAATGTATTAAAAAATGAAGTATCTTTTACGATTGGAACAAAAGGTTTCATCAATCCCATGAATTTACGTTTTGATATACGTGTTGGTGATGGTGTTATCTATGAAGATCTTTATGATGGTGACGATCTGCTTTCAACAACTGTTCATCAGCAAAAAATGTTTTATTCGTGGTCACCGTGGTGTGAAGTGGAAACAGATCATAAAAATTATATTTTGATTACTAGATTTAGTGATAATAAGTCAATCAGTATTGATTGGAATGAAGAGACTTTTAATGAAATGAAAACAATCTTTTCAAGGGAAAACAAATGAAGATAGAAGAACAAATAAAAGTGTTGCAACAAAGAAGATCACGTCTTGATTTGGATGATGCAGATCAGATTCGTGAGATTACAGATCAGATTCAACACCTATTTGATGAAATGAATCCAGATAAAAGGAACAATCCTTTCGCGGTGTGGTTGCGTTCACAGTTAACTGATATGGATATAACCACACAAGTTTTAGGTGATTGGTGTGGTGTTGGTCGTGTGACTGTCAGTCATTGGATCAACGGTCATTCTATACCACAAACAAAAGCGTGGAACGAGCTAGCACGAATCGTTTCAGAACGTACCCAAAAACCATTGTCTGAAGTACTCGTAAAAATGTCACAAACAATATAACCACAAACATAAAAAGAAGGGGCTATGTAGTGATAGCCCCTTCTTAATTAGGATATAAGTAAATGAAATTACAAAAACAAGATAACATGAATGATCAGCATCAACAACTGATCAGCTTTATCAAAAAACGTCACGGTAGTCAAAACGGGTTCATTGAACTTCGGCCTTGTTATGAACAAAAAAGAGGAATTGACACACGGGCGCGGCGGTGGTTTTCCACTGATGAATTTGTTGAAAAAGTGGAACACGTCATTGACTATTGTAGAAGGCAACGTCTAGGTTGTTTTGTTGGTGTTCTGAATCGGTCTGAAAAGGGGCGCGGTGATGCTTCATCAGTCGATAGTGGAAATGTGATATGGACTGACATTGATGACAAGGATCATGGTGGTAGCCGTGACGCGGTTTGGTCACTGGTGAATGGTCTAGCGATTCCACCATCAGTCATTGTGGAATCAGGTGGTGGTTTACATTTGTATTATTGGATTGATGAGGAAACACCAGCTGATCAAATAGCCGAATTGAATGAACGTCTTGCAAAGTGCTGTGGTGGTGATTCTTGCCATGACAAAGCTAGAATTTTGAGGTTACCATGTAGCTATCACCAAAAGGATTCAACCAACGTGAAATTTGTTCGTTTTTTGAAAATGGATACTGATTTAGAATACAGTATAGAAGAACTTCTGAAGGTGTTTCCACCTGTTCCAAACAGTGTGATTCTGAAGACTGAAAAAATAACACACATGCCACAACGGGCGCTTTCAGCTGAAATGGAATCACTGATGAAAAAACACAAACGTTTGAATGATTTATTCAATGGTTTTGGGAAAACTGGTGGTGATAAAAGTGGTTCAGGTTATGACTTTGCATTTTCCTTTGAAGCTTTGTGGTTAGGGGCTACAAAAGAAGACACTGTTGACGCGTTATCCCTTCGTGTGAAGGGTTCAAAAGGAAACCAATACATATTGACTACTGTAGCGCGCGCGCATGCCAAAATGACACAACGGCGTTCTGTTGTGGTTGATGTTGAAGACGAACCAACTATAGGTGATCCAAATGTTTATGTGGAACTTGATAAGCATCCTTCAGATCATCACATCAAACATCTTCGGAACAAACCAAAGATAACGAATCTGAACCTTTTCAGAATACTGAATAATGATGTGATGTTTTCCAACAAAATCAGATTCAATCAGTTCAAGCAACGAATCGAAGTAGCGTTCAAAGGTCTGACTGTTGATGATGGTGATTTTGACAGGATTACCGATGTTCATTCAATGATGATGAGACATGAGATCTCCAAAGCGTACCAGCTGGAGTTTAAAAGAGATCAAACAAATGAAACTATTGAATTCATAGCACATCAAAACCGCGTGCATCCTGTTAGGGAATACCTGACAGGATTGAAATGGGATGGTGTAAAACGGATCGATAATTGGTTGTTCGATTATTGCAATGCAAGGGTCAGAACTTGGAAAGATGACAATGAAAAACGGCGTGACAATGCTTATTTGATTCATTCATTTGGACGAAAGTTTTTGTTATCCTGTATTGCTAGAGTGATGACCCCGGGTGTAAAAGTCGATACTGTTTTGATTCTGGTTGGAAAACAAGGATCAGGAAAATCCACAGTGTTTAGAATCCTAGCAAAGAATGATGATTGGTTCAGGGATTCATCTATCAATGTCAATGGTGGTCGTGATGCTTATTCGTTGCTGTCCGGTGTGTGGTTATATGAGTTTCCGGAGCTGCATCAAACCAGGTCACGTGCAAACGAAGCGGTGAAGGCCTTTATCACATCGACACACGATTCCTATCGTCCAGCGTATGCACGTTTTGACATTGATGTTCCAAGGCAGGTCGTGTTCTGTGGAACATCAAATGAAGCTGAAATACTACGTGATCCGACTGGTTCAAGACGTTTTTGGGTTGTGGAAACAAATGAAATCTTTATTGAAAAATTATCTCGTGATGTTGATCAGTTGTGGGCTGAAGCTTTTGATTTGTGGAAATCAAAAACTGAACCACATTGGTTCGAAGAAGATGAAGAGGAAATGATTGAACATGCACGTAAATATGAAGCGGTTGATGTGTGGTCCACAGCGTTCAATGATTGGATTGGATCAAGGTTATCGAATCCAGCTGACAAACAAACAATTGAAATGAATGGTTTGTCAATGTTGGAAATCTTAGAAGAAGGAATCGGTTTACAAAAGGATCGTGTCAATCGTGCGGACCAAATGAGAATGTCAGGTTTGTTGAACGGTCTAGGTTGGTCAAAAAACAGATTGCGAATCAATGGAAAACGCACGTTCAGATGGTTACCACCAAAGGAAAAATAATGTCTAGATTCAAAGAATCAGGAAAGACAACATTCGGACTATTTGTGGTTCAAATGTGCAATAAAAACGGCATAACACCAAAGCAATTCAGAGATTATGCAGGATATGAACAACGATCATTTCAACGAATGTTGTCAGGTCACACACGTGTTCCAATAGAAGATTTTTTTTGGATTGTTGACGCGCTGGCTGAACTGACAGAACAAAACAATGGTGATTTATATGATCTGATTCTACCGCAGCTCACAAACATAAAATACTCAAAAAGGAAAAACAAATAATGATGATCTCCAAAGACAGGTGTGAAAATGACGCCTATTTTACACCAACTGACACAATTAAAGACTTCCTGGAAACACAAAACATCTTAACACCTGATATGACCATTTGGGAATGTTCGTGTGGTGATGGACAAATTTCAAAACAACTTGAACAACGTGGTTTCAAAGTGATTTCCACTGATCTGAATGATTATGGATATGGTGTGACCGGTGTTGATTTTTTGAAAACCACCAAACAAAACATTGATTGCATAATAACGAATCCACCTTATAGACTAGCTGAACAGTTTATTGATCATGCACTGAAACAATCGCCCGTGGTGATAATGCTTCTTCGTTTGACATTCCTTGAAGGTCAGCAACGTTCCAGAACACTATGGAAAAACACACCGCTGCATCGCGTTTATATATGTGGTCGCCGACCATCAATGTATAAAACAAACCACGTTGGGGAAAAGGCCGGTGGTTTTGTTGCTTATGCTTGGTATGTGTGGAAACGTGATTCAACTGATCGAAAATTAGAGTGGATTATTGATGTGCAACATAAGATGAATTTGTATCGTTGTTTGATCAGGCGCACAAATGACACAACATATCGTTTGCCAGCTGATGACAAAGAATTCAAAACAGACAAAGAAGCGATTGAACATTATGAATCACGTCACACATCAAAAGGTTTTGAAATATGGACTGGTGAACGTTTGGTTCATTCATCGCCTATCAATGATGTTATTTTGAATGGTGGTCAGCACATATTGTTCTAGCTGTCCACAACCTATCCACTTTGTCCACAACCTGTCCACAACCTATTTTCAAAGGTTGTGGACAGTTTTGTTATCGGGTTCATCGAACAATTAGAAGGTTGTCCACTTTGTCCATAACCTTTTGAGTAAAAAAAGATATTTTTATGATTTTGAAAAACACCTTGTTTTTAGATTATAAAGGGAAAAGGTTAGGCCGGTTGTGGACAAAACAAACCATCAACGGTCACACCGCCGATTGTGTGGACGTTATAGCCTGTCCACAACCTGTCAATAGGTTGTGGACACTATGCTTTGTATTCTGTCTTAGTGTGCAAGCTAATTTTAAAAACCATTTCACCAAACATTTGAATGATCTGCTGTGGGGTTTTTCCGGTTTGTTCCATAAACTGACAAACACAAAAAATCAAAACTTCTAGAATGTCTTCTTCTTTGAATCCACAGTCAGTCATTGAATATGTGAGTGCAAGAATCATCCGCATAAGCTTCTTTTGATCGTTCATTTTGTGACCTCTATTGATATGGTATATACTATATATAATGAACGGGGAGTTTATCATGGCAAAACGTCAAAATATATTCATTGATTCACGGTCGGGGAACAAACGAATTGAACGTGCAATTCCTCAATTTATGAAACGTTTTGGAATGGCTCGTGATCAGGCAACGGCCGTTGCAATACGTTTGGAAAGTATAGGACGTTTGCAAGTATCAGGAAAACCGATACGTAAAGACACACCGCGCGGTGTGCCCACAAATGTTCCACCATTGGCCGTTTTGTCAGCTATTGCAGCAATGAAGAAGAAGCGTCAACCAACTAGAACCGTTTATCGTGGTGGCGATGAATTTGTTGTTAGTTCTCCTTATGCAGCTCGTGAAAGGATTTCCAAACCAAAGAAGAAAAGCACTGTGAAGAAGAAGCGTTCAACTAGAAAAATGAAGTGATCACTATTTCAATCAAAAGGGGATTTTATGGTGAATAATTTTGGTCATAATAATGTCATTCTTAGCCGGGCATGGTGTATGCCAAATAAACAAACTTTTCAGATGAAACCAATTAAACAATTAATCAATAGATATATTGAAAATCACTATATCACAGTGAATCCTTTTGCTAACAATTCAAAGATAGGAATAACAAATGATCTGAATCCTGTTTATTCTACCGATCACAATTTATGTGCTTCTATTTTCCTTGAAATGTTTGATCCTGGAACAGTTGATTGTGTGTTGTTTGATCCTCCTTATTCACTTAGACAATTGAAAGAATGTTATGATAATTGTGGTCATGCCATCACACATCATGACACAAAACATTTTTACAGTGATATAAAAGATCAAATTGCTTCCCAACTGAAAATAGGTGGAATTTGTTTGTCTTTTGGTTGGAATTCCACAGGAATCGGGAAAAATCGAGGCTTAAAAATTATTGAAGTTTTGTTGGTTTGTCATGGTGGAAATCATCATGACACAATTTGTGTCGTTGAAAAAAAATATATAACAAAAGGAATTCAATATGAACTTTGGTAAATATGTAAAAAACAAACTGAATGAACTGAACATAACTGACAAACAGTTTGTTTCCTTGACTGGTATTGGAAACAGTGGTGTGAATAGGTGGACAAAGAATCAACAACCTAGGATTGACACGTTCATCATCAGTTGTGAAGTCATTGCTAGATTATCAGATCAATCTATACTACAAACAATCATTGAAGCATTGAATAGTGTTCCTGCTTATCAAATAGCTATCAATCGAAAGGAGAACAAACATGCCAAAGAAGAAGGATAAGTTTGCCAGACAAAGGGCAACTATGAAACGTCTTGGGATTACTGGTTTCAACAAACCAAAGCGCACACCAAAACATTCTGAAAAATCTCACGTGGTCATGGCTCGTGTTGGTGATGAAGCTAGATTGATTCGTTTTGGTCAGCAAGGCGCACGAACCGCAGGAAAACCACGAAAGGGAGAATCAAAACAAAACATAGCAAGACGAGCTGCATTCAAGGCGCGGCATGCAAAGAATATAAAGAAGGGTAAGATGTCGGCGGCTTACTGGTCTGATCGGGTGAAATGGTAATGAATACAAATGAAATAAACGAACAACTTGATAAACTAAAAGAGCAACACAACGAAGGAAGAAGATTGCAATTTGTGTTGGACGTGTTGTGGTTTGTTGATGGATTGACAACACAAACAGATTCAATCTTTCCAACTGGAACAACAATAACAATCAAACATCTTTGTGATCATTCAATCACTGACGTTGAAAGACTAGTCAACAGTGAACTGACATTGGTTGGTGCTGACATTGGTTGGACAAAAGCAAAAGCAACCATTGATAGTCATCATAGGTGTATCGAAGAAGAACACAAAGAACGCGAAAGTTTTCAACAGGCTCGTGAACAGTATTGGATTCACCAACAAAACGAACTAGATAAAGCTAGACGAATCAAAGAACAACGGAAAGCAATTTTGATGAACAAAGATTTTCGGAAACCTCCACACCGCGGTGTGTGGTAGTATTTTCAAGGGGGGCGACCTGCTATG
>CETC01022644.1_pt1 | contig 30362 bp, 31 predicted proteins | sample 326911 | NCBI WGS metagenome assembly CETC01 (sample SAMEA2622694, study PRJEB7988) | marine metagenome | isolation source: saline water (ENVO:00002010), including | reverse complement strand
AATTGGGTCAAATATAGCTTTGACTATTTTTTTATTGAGATAGTCTACCGTTTCATGGTTTTTGTTTATAATTCCGCTTGTTGGAATAGACCCGCCGCTCGGATCAGATTTGGCAGCAATTCCACAATTGTCTATGGGATTTGGTATTTTTCCATCTAAAATATTCGCTCCCTGAGCGTAACTCAATAATTCAGCTAATTTTTCTTTATTAATTCTTTCTTGATCATTTAGTTGTGTATTGATACATTCGTCATCTAGCTTCTCTGCCAACACTGTTTCCCTTGCTGAACGAGATGATGTAATTCCTTCTCTGCCTATAAATGTTTCTTTTTCGTCCTCACATAATAAACCAGTAACATTTGGCAGTATTTGTGTCAAAGCGGCTCTTGCGGTTTCCAACGTGCTTGGGTCTGCTAGCTTTCCCATTCCTCGAAAGAGATCACTAGTGGATGAATTAGTGTTTATCGCCTGAAGCATTTTGGGATTAATTTCATTTATTTTTTGCTCGACTGCATCAATTGTTTCTTTTCTAGCTCTGCCCTCTAATAAATCGAATGCCTCTAAGGGAGTAATAACTTCTGATACTTTTGTTACCACTTCTTTTGGTGGGTTTTCTTTTATTATTGGAAGTGGAATTCCAACAGAAGAAAATAAATCAGTAACTCCGTCTTGTATAATGTCATTTATATCTTGACCGCCAAAATCTATTGAGGGACCATCAGTTCCATTTTGACCGACATCTAACGAGGTAGAAAAAATAGAATCATAAACTGATTCCAAAAGCCCTGAAGTTAGTTCAATAAAAACAGTTGCTAATATCTCTTCTAACGATGACGTCAAATCCTGTGTTATTCCGGGCATCGTGTCGTCTATCTTTAAACTAGGCAATGATAACGTTGGCGGTTTTGGCATTTTTACTGCTGGAATTGTTAGAGATAAACCTCCGGGGGTTGGCATGTCAATACTATCGGCAGAGCCTATTGCGCTAACTGCATCAAATATTTCAGGCACCGCTTCTTTTACTGCCCCAAGCAGTTCTTCGCCTGATGCTATAATTTTTATTAGGTCTAATCTTTTTGAGCTATCCTTTGTCAAAGTGTTTTTTTCTGCCGGGAATTGTTGTGGATTTTTTTCACTAAGGCACTTAGCATCTTCAACAGGCATTGTTGTGTATTTGGTGTCATTCGCCGGCTGTTGTTTTTCATTTGATGGTATTTGTAAATTTATATCAAAATAATCTAAAAGTTGGTCAACAACAGAGTCAGAAAAGCCCTCTAAGCCATCGATATCTATATCGCCGTTTAAGAAGCCTTCTGCCAATTCAATTTTTCCCTGTAATGGTGATGGAAGTGAAGAGAACAGTTTTCCAAGACTAAGTTCACCAAAGTCAGGGGAATCTAAAGAAGCTAGGGCGAATGATGCCTCCATGTTTGCAAAAGGCATGTCTTTCATCAGCGAGCTAGACCCAATTGATCCTAACGTGGGTATATCAATTTTATCAAATACCAAAGAAAACAGTTCTAGTAATCCAGTTTTATTTCTTGGCAAGTCGCCAATTAAATCTAATAAATCTGGTATGGATCCAACAAAGGGGTCACCAATAAAATCCCTCTGTTTCAACCTCATAGAGGCAAACCTTAGTTTGAGTTCTGGAATGCTTATTTCTTTATCTTGTGAAAATTTACCTACTGATGTCAATACGTCTAGCAGATCGAGCTTTGCTGCTAATTCATCGGGGGTTTTTTTACTTATTATCTCCCCAACTGACACTGGTGCGGCTGACTTAATAATCGGAGTTGGGTAAGTATACTGTTCAGCCAATGTTATCCAACCATTGCTTTGTGAGGTGTTAGGTTTTCCTAGTTCGATTATTTCATCTAAAAAGGATATATACGCTATTGTACGAGAAAATCGTATTGGATCAGATTTAACAAACTTATTAAAACATTTACGCATCCGAATTGGCATTCCTGCCGTAGAATATTCCACATACAAAACTGAGTAATTATTGGGGACGATTCCTATTTCTATCTCATCCTCTGCGGCTCTGTTATATTTGACGTTATTTTCCTCAATAAACTTTTCTAAAGTTAGTGGAAACTTCTTAAGTCTTTGTATCTCTTTATCTAAATTGAGGAACTCTATAGTGCCACTAAACCTGTCAATTTGTTGCTTGTGCACTCTCATAACCTCTATAGCTTTTGCTATTTTGTGCTCAAGGTTGCAAGTTAGAAGTGTTATTGCTTTGGGAGCAAATATTTGATTTGTAAGGACCGAATTTTCTAAAAGCGCATCAAAATATTTTGCTGGCATTCTCACAATCATTCTCAGTTTGGATTCCGGTCTTGTTCCTAAGTACCAATTTGGTTGATTTGTAAAAACTGTTTTTGATTTGCTGTACGCAGTCTGAAAAACTCCGCTTGTTATAAAATCTAAAGTTTTTGTAAGATCTTCATCATTTTCAAATAGCGGGGCTTTATTATGGCATTTTAACATCGCCTCCAAGCCATGGCGCACTGCGATGGGCTCTAAGTCTTGCACTTTGATGGGGCAATCTTTGTTACCTAAAGATGTTATTTTTTGTCCTGTAGTGGGGTCTATGGGCTCTACAACTATCGAATATGCTTTATGATAGTTGTCAAAAAATATTGTCTCATCATCCATCTTTGTCCAATTCACTGGTTTTTCTGCTGATTGGTATTCTTTGTAAACCCTTTTTAGGGATGGGGGCTGATTTGCCAGTTTGCTAAGATTGCATGCTCGCACAAAAAGTGGTGTTTTTGATTGATAATACTTTGAAGCGGGGTTTGTAATTTGCACCCTGTGGTATTTCCCCTTTCCTCGGGCAATATACTCTTCAAAAACTTTTACAGTCTCCCCTATCTCCAACACGGTAGCAACGTCCTCAGAATTTGAACTTTCAATTGGTTTTTTTAGAATTTTTATTTTATTTTGCTGTAAAAAGCTAGCATAAAATTGCCTCTCGTCAAAATCACCATTGAGCACTTTATCTATCGCCAAATTGTTAGCATAATGCGTTGATCCGGGGAATATTTGACCAATTTCAAAAGGCTCCTTTTTATCAGGTTCAAATTCTGCTATGTTAGTTTGTAAATTTTTTGCTATTTGATCCAATTTAGCAAAAGCAAATATATCGACTTCTGGTTCTCCCTCCATGTCTACAAAATTCTGTAGTGGTTTTGATTTCGCACTACCGGGAATAATCAGCAGAGGGGGAGCATTAGTAATTGTTTCTCCAGTTTCTGGGTTGAACTTTGGCAGCGTATTTATAAATTCGTTATACGCGATCAAAGCTTTTCCATTATGATGTTCCACTAAGCCCTTGGGCTCTAAGAAATTAACAATAAATTGCTCTGCATGTATTTTTATTTCCCCTGCATAAACGGGTGCTTCCAAATTGGCGCTAGAATTATCATTGTTAAATTCTTCTTGATTTACCCCTATAGAGATGTCCTCTGTCCACACAGCCTTCCATGTCTGCGCCCATGGGGCTTTTTGACTAGGGAAATCTTGTGGTTGAAAGCCGCCGACTGATTGGAGCACTCCTTGTTCAAGCTTTTCATAATAGCCTTCTTGAGTAGCTAATGCAGATTGAGAACTCGGATCATATTTTGTTCCATATGCAGGGTGTTTTTCTGGAAGTAAAACATCTCTAATTATAGTTTCGCCCTCTGGTACGGTGTCTGGATTTCCAAAGCCGTCTGTTATTGGTTTATCTACTATTACTAGCTGCTCAACATTATCAATTATAGCTGATGGTACATCAAATTCTTCTTCAATTTCTTGTCTAACTGACTCTACCCAGTTTATCGGTGGTTCGGTTGCATATGATGGAACATCTTTATAAACATATCCTTTCGACAACATATAAACATAAAATTCTTCACTAGCATACATTGCCATCGAAGCATTGACTAGAGCCCTTTTAGCAGCAGTGGTTGTCGGGTTTACCTCGGCACTGATATCAGCCAAGCCAGCTTCTGCTAGCTGCTCTGTGGTGGTGCCATACAAATCGGGGGAACCACCGTACCCTGCGTAAAGTTCTCCCCACCCTCGTGACTTGCATGTGAAGATTGGCTCGATATCTTGATTTACTACAAATCCAGTGCCTGCTTCGTCTAGTGAAACTAATTTTTTCTCGGTGTACATTGGCTCACCGTCTGGACCTAGAACTGCTGTTGTTATTGTTGGTGGGGGTTCTGCTGTTCCTTTATTTTGCAGGGCATGATTTCCATTATACTGTGTGCCATCGGGATCAATAAAACTGGTATATACGGCTGTTTCATTGGTGGTTACTGTTACAACTTTTTCAAAAAGTTCTTTTGGAACCCCATACCAAGTAGAGTCAGGTATGCCGGGAATGTAGCCACCACTACTCTTGTAAATTTTTGACGTTGGATTTTGATCATCAAAGTTTGTAGCCATTATTATCCTCTACCTAGTTTACACTGTTGAATCTACTGTTGATATATTTACCACCAGATTTACTTAAATAGTTTTGCTTGAACAATCCTAAATTGATTTTTTGTTTCAATAATGAAGCTTTTGTTTTTTGCAAATGACTAATCATTGTTCTTATGCCTTTTGACATCAAAACTGTTGATGGTGTGGTAGGTGCTGCAAAATAGGGTGATGTGTGAAAGTGTGATGTTATTGCCTCATTGAATTCAAATTGAGCCATTAGCAAAGTGTCAACAACTCCTGTAAGATTATCCATATGATCTACAAGTTCACTTAGACCATCTACTAAATTTTCACCTTTGACCATAGACTGGAGGTCTGAATCATCATTTCCGGCAATTAAATCAATGCCAATGACACTTTTAATTTCGCCGCCTTGGGAGTTTTTCTTATCTGTTGTCGTCACAAGCTTAATGCTCTCTCTACCAATTATTCTTACATTGTCTGCTTTTATTCCAACTCCAGATTTTGTTACCGCGTTGCCAACTTTTCCAGCAGCTAAATCAAAGTATTTATCAATGTCAGTCTTTTGGCTTAGGTATATTCTTGCAGCATCTTTCTTGAAGCTTGGATTGATAAAGAGGCTATCTCCGTTGTCGTTATAAGCTTCAACTTCGCTGCCCATACGACCTGCGACAATATCAATAGAGGCACATTGTGTATCCCCTTTTCCTCCATACCCACTCATCCTGCTAGCATTCCTATCACGACCAAGAATAATCCATGAGTTATTCTCGTTTGTCATCACGTTTTCGGACGGAGTTGATAGAAAGTTAGGCACAGCCTCGTATAGTTTGTCGCCAGCGATGCCTTTTGCAGCAGCTTTTGCTATTTCGCTCTGCTTCCCCAAAAAATCTTGAACTTTTTTGTTTGCACCTTTGAATGATATTGGTTTTTTAAAGTTTGACATCTAGTAACCTCTTTCTTATGTTTAGTGAAATTCTAATAATTTTTGTCCTGTTCTATGCTCTATGTATCTTTCCATGAAATACCTGCCATCTGACTTAGCCACATAATCTCTATGGGATAAAAGACCTGCGCCCGGATCGCCTGATACTTTTGAATTATCATCAGTGCGTGGGAGGTCCTTTGATGGATATTGTAATTGCAAGTCTGGCATATGGTTGAACAAGAAATCCATTAGCCTATTACAAGATTGGATCATCACTTCCGGTGGTCGGGCGTACAAATAACCTTTATTGGTGCCCATCCACCAGTGTGGCTCACTTGGTGTAAAGCCCTTTCCTACTTGATGTTTTTCGTGCCATGGAGCTTTGCTTCCCTTTTTCACGCCGTCTTTCCAATAAAAAGATGTTATTGTTTCTATCCCAACACTTTTTGCGTTTAGAGGGGTACCGTGGCTAACCATGTGAGTCATCGGGTCTGCATGTTGAAACATATAACCATCAGTATCCACTGTAAAGTGCACTCCTAGACCCCTTAAAAGTGTCTGCCCAAATGTTGGAGACTCTTCATCTGTATCTTTTTTATATCTCAAGCAGTGTACCATCATGCTATAATAAGGCGTAACTGAATTGTGTATAACTAAATATTTTACGGGCTCTTTCCTGCCGTTAGTCTTGAACTGGTCTGCGCCGCGAATTCCTGAAAAAGCGTATTCAACGCCATTCAGAACAATTACATCAGTTTTGCCACCATTGAAAGGCTCTGTAGAGAAGTTAGTTGCTTTGCCAACAGAGCCTCCGCCGCCAGTAAATCCGCTTCCTCCGCTTCCGCCGGCTGTGCTATTGCCTGCGCCGCCGGCTCCGCCGACAGGACCGATGCAAGCTTGAGACGGTACCGCTGGAGATGTAGGAGGAGTGGCTGGTGCGGCATTAGAGTCTTGAATCTCTTTAAGAAGGTTTTTAAGTGCTGCATCTGTGTTTTCAGACGGTTTCTCAGTGTCTGGTAAGGATAGTTCAAATCCTGTTTCGGAAGGATCTTCAAGCAGAAAAAAAGGTATAGGAGACGCTGCTGCTATCATTTCTTCGTATAGCTGGTAATAGCTATCTAAATAAGGTCGTAATAGTAGGTCAAAATATGTTTGATACCCTGAGCCTCCGTTGCCAGTAAAATAATGCACATCATTCTCACCAGCTTGCACCAACTTTGAAAGTTGCATCACTGAAACATAATTTTGACCAAGCCCAAAAGCAGAAAGGCTAGCTAATTGAACATAATCAAACCACTCTCTATCTTCTTGTCTTCCTTCGCTCCCACCATAAGGTAATCCAAATATGATTACATTGACACCTATCATTTTTAGCTCTAGTAATGTCTCACAAAATTTTTCAAAAGTGTTCTCTTCATCTGAAATTATTTTTTGTAAGTTGTACTCACTTGCTTCTTTTGGGTGTTTAGGCTCCTCCACGGGTCCAAGCAAAGGCTCCTCCACAGGTCCAAACAATGGTGATGCGAGTTCTTCAATTGGCACTGTAGATGAGTATTTATCTCTCGCGTTGAAAGAGGCATTTCCTCCGATGGAACCTATAATAATAGTGTCACCGTATTGAAATTGATCTTTGTAGGACTCAATTGACTTTCCTAAGTTCTCACCCTTCACTTTTTCTTCGGGAGTGTCAGTATATGCCATCCTATAAGCGCCCCCATACCAAGAGTTGAGATAAAATTCAAACCCACGGCTGGAAAAGTAGGTACCCATGGCGTCATGTTGACCCTGTGTATTGGAATCTCCAAAAACATAAACACTTCCAAGTTTAGGGACGCCCTCGGCAGATATGAGGTCAGGGTCTGAAACACCTCCTTGAAATCCAAAAATAAATTCAGGAGTACGAGCAAGCACAGAACCAGTGAATTCTTCAATTGTTATTAATTCTGCATCTGGATTATTAGCGTTTGTTGGTAGCCCAGTAAATGGATCAATAAGCAATTCAGCGTTTGGATCAAGTGTTCCGGTAATCTGCGTTGTTGGTGAAGCAGTTGGCTGCGGTAAAGTCACCGGAGGCACGGGCACTGAAGCTCCACAGTCCCCAAAAAGGTCTGCTCCGCTTTGGGGTCCAAGTGCGCCGGGAAATCCGGAATTATTTATGAGTGGACCCAAGTAGATTGGGTCAGAATAGGTATTTTTATTACCAAAATCTACGTTTACGATATCTCCCGGTTTGGGTTCCTCCATAGGAGCAGTTTCTGCTATGAATGTTGGATACAGGTCAATTATTGGTTGGTGTGGACCTTCATCGCTGCCAACCCTGTCTGGTATTGGCAATGCTGCGTGGATTTCTGGAATTCTTGCTTTGATTTTTACAAACTCAGGGGGATCACCAAAAAACGAACTAAAAGTATTTGACAGCCAGCTTCCCGGCTCAGGTGTTGTTTTATTTTTTTCAACCCTAAGAACGATTGCTTTGTAAGGACCGGTGTTTTGGAGAGCGTCAGATATGAATTGATTTTGAGAAGCATTTACTACGGCATCCATAAAATCGGTGCCGGCATCCATTCTCTCTCTTTTGCCACCAATAGGTTGGCTTACATCATTTAATGTGTTAAACGGTATTTTAGTTGGATCAATATTTTGGTTGTCTGCCATCTCATGAAGCCTCCTTTATTATATCAAAAAGCTCCTTTTTATCGTTCTCAGTCAAATTGGCGTTCTCATTACTCTTTTTTTGCATGAGAGATGCGATTTTTACCAATTGTTCATTTGATCTTTGCAATGTTTCAACATATTTAGCGGCAATTGCACCTACATCTTTATGATTTTCTTTGGTTTTTTTTATTAGTTCAATAACATCTAACAAGAGCATTTTTGTAACTGCCCTATCATTGTTGATATTCTCTATAGCATCGAGTAAATATTTATCTAAGTTTTCAAGGTCTTTCTTCATACCTATAAATAGCGAATGCGCTTTTTTTTTATATCTTTCCATCATTCCATGTTTTTTTGAAAACACGGTATCTAGAACGCAATTTATTGAGGTTGTTTACCACTTGTTTGGTGTTTAGACCGGTAAGTTCTCTTAGGTAGAGGTAAACAGCTTTTTTATTGAAAATCTCTATTTCATTTGACTTTTCTAGAAGAACTCGGACAGCCATAAGAACTTTTTTTTCATTTGGCTTAAGATCTTCTTTTTCCCAATCTTCTATCTCTTTCCACAGATAGTGCCAAAACTCTGCGTCCTCCCTTCTAGTTTCATAAGGGTTTCTGGCTGAAAGATGCTCTTGTTCTAGATCTTTTGTAATATCATCATAATTTATTTCGCGCCTTGTCTTTTGTGAGTTCTTTTTTACGCGATGAATAAACCAGTTTTTAGTAATAACTGAAAAATATGAAAAGGCTTTTGAGCCCTTGTTTGGATCATATTTGTCTAAGATGGTTGTAAGCCATATCTTGCACTCATCTTTTAATACTTCTATATTTGGAAGGGTTGTAAATTTATATGTATATATAATTTTATCAACTAGTTCGCTGAAGGCTGGTTCGATCAATTCGATGTAAAGATCTGTTCTAATCTTTAGATCGTCTGTCGATGCGTATTTTACAACTGCTTCTTCATGAATCTTTGTAAAATAATAATTTTTATTCCGCTTCTTTTTTTTCTTCTCCATCTTCTAATTCGTCTTCCAATAATGTGTATATGTCTTCAAAATTTTTCATATCCTCAACCAATTGTTTAGAGTGCTCTATCAAGTGTCCTAAAGTTGCATCTCCGTAAAACACTTCTAGCTCATGCAATTTTTGTACATGGTTGCTAAAGTTTTTCAGTGAATCTGCAAGCCATCCAAAATTTTCAGATGCAAAAAGAAGCTTCTTCAAGGTTTGTCTTATATACCAAAACAACAAAGCATTTAGTGCCAAACTCAGTATTAGGGCTACGATTATCCAAATCATCATTTATATTCTATACCTTTCAGCTTTTGCTGTTCAGCCTTGAGTTCTTTTTTTGACTCTTCAATATGCCCTTTTACAACATCTCCAACTTTTTTATTGTTTTTAGTTGAAATTGTGGTAGTTGTTATAAAGGTTGTGCTTGGCACTCTGGTTACGGAACCTGTCGCCTCGCATACGATACAATCCTCTAGCTTGATGTTCATGGAGTGTGTTGACTCAAAAGTTTCTTCACACGCTTCACATGAATAAGTGTATCTAGGCATCCTCGGTGGTTTCCGTTGTCGTGTCGCTATCGGCTCTCACAAGAGGTGGGTTCATAACAACAAGTCCTGCCTCAGATAATCTAAATTGAAAGCCCTTCAAGACTGGAACAATGTCAGATTGCTCCATTAGGCTTTTTTGCAGAGCCATCATTACTGCTCCCACTGCTTGGTCGTTCATGTACATGTTTTTATCTTCATTAGTCATTTAAGTTTACTCCAAAGTTGTGAATTTCATTTTTCAATTTGTTCCAATCGCCATCAAATTTGACAGATTTATCATCAATATAACACAAAGCACGAGGCTTTTCCGCTGTAACTTTGCTAACATACTCGTTTAGATTGTGTTTCTTTAGCCATTCCCAAACTAATTCAGTTCCAGTTTTTCCACTAACAAGACCTCTATCTGATTTTGCCTTGCATGTATGGATGATCACTGTATACTTAGATGACAGCTTTTTTAGAAACTCTCGCGCTCCTTCAATTGGGTCGTCGTATATAGTTCCATCAAAATATCCTTTTGAGTTCTTATGTATGACTCCATCAAAATCAACTCCAACATTGATTTTCTCGTCTGGGTAACTATGCTTTCTTATCTTTCCGCCTTTCCAATTTAGCTTCTCTAGATCTTCTGGTGAGTTTGATCCGATTGGCGGACAGATATTTCCAGAGCCATGGGTGAGTTCATATGATAGTAAGAGTGTTGCCACCTCTGCTGTGTGGTAATATTTTGCTCCTAACAGAACTTTAGTCAACCCCTTTATATCCGTTGAAATATCATTAGAAGAGATAACAGCTATCTGCATGTCGTGATCAGCCGCCCATTGAAGTGCTTTTATCACATCTTTTGATCCTCCCGAAGATGATACGCCAAGAACTAGAGACTTTTTCATTTGACTTTTAGTTCTTGTAGAAGTTACTGCTGATAGCCAGCTTACCATCCATTGATCAAAATTAGTGTCATTGATTAGTGACGTTGCAACGACGGCAGAGCCGGGGCACATTGCGTTCTTACTCCCGTTTGACAACCTTGTGATATCTACGGCTGCATGATCAGCAATTGCTAAATTTCCTCCGTGCCCTAAAACGTATATGTCATTGCAGTCATTGAATTTTGTCTGCAATTCCTCCCATTCTTTAGAGTGTACTACTTGTGTAAATAACTCACCAATATTTTCAAAATCTAACATTTATTAACCTCTCTGTGGTATTCAATAATCGACACCGTGTCCATTCCTAAGCATTTTATACCGTAATTTTCATACCTTTTTATATTAGCTTTTACGTCATTGGGTATGTGTATTGCTCTTTTTTCTTCTGGAATGATATCATTAAATTTTTCTATTTGTAAACAAAAATCATCATTCTCAAAATTACCCGGTTCTCCAACACTCATACTAAGATCATACGGACCAATTAGATAAAAGTCAAATCCAAATGAAAAAATCTTCTCTATATTGCTGATTCCCTCTTTTGTCTCTATCTGAGGTATGATAATTGGATTGTCTTTTATAAGATCTTCGCATCCCCACATATTTTGTCTCACTAGACCCAACCCTCGCTTTCCCTTCGGAGCATAAAAACAATAATCATTTATTTTTTCACACTGCTTCTCGTTTTCAATTGTTGAAAATATAATACCATCAACACCAGAATCTAAACAATACCTAATTGACTTCTTGTCTACGTCTGTCAGCCTAACAAGGCATAGTTTATTTTTGGACTTTATAACTTGTATACAAGAAAAAAGCGTTTCATTATTATACCATCCATGTTCTGTATCTAGAACAACCCCTTTTGAATTTATACAAAGCAATTCACTCACTAATGGTGAGGGTATTTGTTGCCACGATAGTATCATGCGGGTGACCATTTATAGCTTTTATTTATATAAGTTATAACGGAATGGTCGGGCGCAGGGTTATCGTATGTAACGTGGTATATGTTGAAATACTTTTTTAAGTGTTTTTTCATTTGCTCTTTTTTTTCAGCACCTAAAGTGCCGTGCATTTCAAGAGCTAGACATCCAACTCGGCTTAGATCTTTATCTAAAAGAAAATCATACTCCGCCCCTTCAACATCCATCTTCAAGTAGTCAATGTAATCTGTATTAAAAAATTCATACAATCCTTCTAGGGAAATTGTAAAAACATTATGGAAAGTTTCCTCTGATTCATTCCAATCTTCATGCTGTGTTTCTAATATCTCTTTGACTGTTACAGGGCTAACAGATTCGCCATTGCGTTCATGTTTATAAATTTTTATTATTTGTCCATTTTCTTTGGCGGCAGCAAAATTAAAGCATGTAACATTTTCCGCCCTTTTATTGCGAATTGCCTCATAAATTACTTTTCTTGTTGTTATAAGAAAATTTTGATAACTGGCGTCAATTGCATAAACATTTTTGAATTTATCGCAGTGATCCAAAGTAAAAAGCCCAATGTTACACCCCAGATCTATGCAAACATTTTTTTCTATTTCATCTGGAATACTGTATTCGTCATAATACTTTTCTTGGTCTTTTGTTTTGCAGTTAAAATGAAAAGTCATTGCGTTATCAAACTTTAAGTTTTTTTTCATCTTTCGTAAAGATTTTATGTCCATAATAATTTCCTTTATTTTTTTATAATGTACGCGGATGGGCAAATGTAATTTAAGCTTCTTATTTCTACTTCTTTATCTAAAAAGAACTTATCAACCCCTTTTGATTCCGACCACTCGTGAAATGCGTATTCATCAAAAACAACAATGCCTCCTTTTGATACCCTATCCCACATGGCGCATAGCACATCGTAAGTTGGTTCTGCAACATCTAAATCTAGATATAAAAGGGATATTTTCATTCCCGGTCGAGAAGAGACGTACTCATGTGAAGTTTCAGAAACATTCCCTTTTACCAGATCATATTCATGATTTTGAAATCCAGACTCAGAAATCAAGTTTTTCAAATATTCGCAAAAAGAATCACTGTGGGAGAATCCTCTATCCTTGAAGAGAACTTCCATAGCCTCTTGATCCTGATCGGATAAGCTTTCTAGTAAAGAATCAGTATCAAAAAAATCAAAACCAATAACCTTTTTACCAGAGTTGGGAGCGAGATATTTCTTTATTTTTAGAAATGTCATTATACCAGTCCCCTTGAAAACTCCACATTCAACGATGTCTCCGGGGATATCTTTTACTTTATCAAATAGTAAGGATCGAGCCAATAACTTGCCAAAAACTTTCGTATCTGAACTTAGTATAAAATTGTTGAAGCTGTCGTATAAGTCCTGACTTTGACTTATAATTTCCAAATTCTTTAATTCAACTGCCATATTTCTTCCTATATTCCTCTATTATATCTGAGCAAATCCCTAAACATTCGATTTCGATTTTGAATTCACATCTTTCTGGCATGACGCAGATTGAATTCTTTACTAGATCTTTGCCCGGATAAGCCCATATAACCCCTCGACTGGTCAGAGTATAGTCGTCTTCTTGGTGCCAAAAACAATGAGCGCCAAGTTTCAATAACTGTTCAAGCGCCTGTAAGTTTTTTGCGTGACACCAAAGCTTATCATTGGTTAGAAAATCACTTTTCACTAAATGTTGAGGTTCGTCATGACCTAAAAACCATTGATTACTATGATACCACACATCTATTTCGACATCAAATCCTTTTTTCAAAGCTTTCTCAATATAGGGTGGGCTATTTTCAAGCAATGGTTTTTTGCCATCAATATTACCCCTATGAGATATAAGAATCACTTGTGGTTCTCCAAGAAATTTCTTAGATCTTCAGGCGTTCCAATCCCCCACATTCCATCAAAGTGAAAAGTTTTTATTTTTTTACCATCTGTTATAGCCTCATTGAAAACCGGACAAACATAAAATTCATTATTTACTCTAGTATTATTTTCAATCATTTGTTCTGCATATTTTACATAATCAGAACCTTTTTTCCAATAATAAATACCAGTGGTCGCAATATCACTAATTGGCTTTTTTTCAGCTACCTCAGTCACATACCCATCTGAGTCTAGTTTGGCAAAGCTCCACTTGGGATGAGTCGCTGTAAAAGTTAGCATTCCCCCGTCGATTTCATCAGCCTCCATAGAATACATAAATTCATTACTATCCCAGTCCAAAAATTGATCAGAATTCGCATATAATAGGGGCTCATCATTGTCGATGAATTCTTTAGCTAATAGTGTGGTGCATGCTGCGCCTTCAGTCATTCCATCAACTTGAACGACTTCACAATCTGGTGATATCAAATTCAAAAGGTGTTTCAAATTGTACTGCTCATAATGCTCTTTTTGAACCACAAAAATGTGTTTTGCATCTATGTTTAGGTTTTCAACAACAACCTGTATCATTGGCTTTCCATTTACCTCAATCAAAGGTTTTGGGAATGTGTATCCAGCTTGTTGAAATCTAGATCCTGCTCCAGCCATCGGTATAAGAACATTCATTTTTCCTCCTTGCCACTTTGGTTTTGTATTGTTTTGTTTATCTATTCTTTTTATATGATTGATTATTTTGTCGTATTGTACATCTTCACAATTTTTTACAGCATGTAAATGTGCACCGCTATTAATAGCTGCTGTTCTACCATGATGAGAATCTTCTATAACTAGCGTCTCATGAGGGTCCACATTAGCTCTTAGCATGCATTTTAGATATATCTCTGAACTTGGCTTTGGTCTCTGCACATCTTGATTTGAATACAAAAAATCAATGTGTTCAAAAAAGCCCTTCCTTAAGAGTTGAAGTTTTGCAGTTTCTCTAATTGAATTTGTGGCACATGCTACCATCAAACCTTGAGATTTTATTTTTTTCAGTATTTTGCAAACTCTCTCATCTCTAGAGAAATTATCAATTATCTCAATTGTCTTTTTTTGTTTAGTCTTCCATATGATATTATGCAAGTTTTTGTCTAAACCTTTTCTTTCAGACAATAAATTCAGTTTTTTTGTGGTAGAAAGACCATCAAAAATTGATAAATGTTCTTTTTTATTTATTACATATTTTTCATCAACATCTGCCAAGGCTGCGTTGAGAGCTTCATAGTGAATCTCTCTAGCGTTTACTAAAACTCCGTCTAAATCAAAAACAACAAATTTAATCACTTCTAAAACGCTCCTCTTTATTTATTGGGTGCTGGTCAATATCCCCCTGTTTGCCCAAATCTAGCCAAATATCACCCTCATTCCAACCAATGTAATTTTTGTCTTTTAGTTGTATATCTTTTTCAAAATAATAATATTGAACAAAGTTTGGCACCTTTGGAGGAGAAGGGGGATTATCAACAAAATCTTTAGACCACTTAGTCAGCCATCCGAGGTAGGATGGCTGTGTTTTCCATGTGTCTTTCCATTTCCAGTAAAATATTTGCGTGGTGTGATACCAAGCTTCATCCCAAAGTGGATTAGACTTTATCTCTAGCCAATCACTGTTTCCTCCTTGGTATTCTGGGGTGTCCAATGGCAGCGCATCGGCTTCATTTAGCAACCTTCCATGAACTATATCGTTGATCAGAGAGTGTTCTTTATTATAAATAAGAGCCCTGATATAATAGTCGGCTTCCTTATTGCCGGGAGTCAAAAATCTTTCATCCCACATGCCAATCTTTTTCACTGCATCGGGTCGATAGCTGACAATGTTATCTCCCAAACGACCTGTAATGAAGGTATACTTTTGATGCATTTTTAGTAAATTTGTAGCCCAATTTGAATCTAAAACAATATCGTTTTGCATAGTGACTACAATTTTGCTATCAGGGTTGTTCAAGTCAACAAATCCATGAACTAAAGCTTGATTCCAGTTTCTTGCTAAGTTGCCAGTATCCCAATCGGGTCGTGCATTGTTGTGTATGACGTTTACCCTGTCCTTAAAGCGGTCCTCTATAGAAAATTCTGAGTGGTTATTGATTATGTTTACCTCTGTATTCTCTATAGATGGGAAGTCTGTTTTGTTGAAAAGGGTATCCAAAGTTTTATTTAAGATTTCTGTTCTTCTGTAGGTAACAATATATATTTTTATATTTTTCATTTATTATCAGCCTCCTTTAGAACATCTTCCCAGTCGCTTTCCGTGTCTATGTCCATATTATACGGCTTAGATATAGAATAAAAATATGGGTTTTGACCAATTCTACTAGACGTTGATAATACCACAGAAGGTTTAAATATGTAAAACGCAGAATTCTCCTCATAAATAATTGGCAAATCTTGAGTTTGTTCCAACTTTAGAGGGTTGTGGTTAACTGGGCAAAAGCCATATTTTTCTTTTCTCCAAAATCTAGAATTATAAGTATTGCAAGAAATAACTGAATCGTGCTTGCTCATATACTTATAGGCATCCTTTATAATGCTTGCATTCAAAAAAGGGCTTGTTACGTGCACCTGAGCGATTGGCACTGTTACATTATATTTCTTAATAAAATTTAGGATTAGATCGCACACTGATACGGAATCTCCCACTAATTTTTTATCTCTCATGAAAACACTGACATTTGAAAACCGCGCATCGCTGTTGATACTTTCATATATTTCATCACTATCGGTATCAACATAGACTTCTAGACCCTTATATTTCAAGAGAGAATACTTGTATAAAGGTTCGCCTTTGAAAATTCTAAAATTCTTTTGGGGGACACGCTGAGAGTTGTGTTTTATAGGTACGAATATTTTCATTCTATTTCTTGCAGGGCTTCCTTGATCATGTTACAGCCTACAATTGCGTCCTGCTCACTCAAAGCAAGATTTGGTCTTAGGCGTATTGAATTTGCCCCTGTTGAGTTGCAAATCATGCCTTTGTTGTAAAGAACTTTCATCAATCTATCTCTAGTTTCGGTATTTTTTAGATCAAACCCTATTATTAGCCCTTTAGATCTAAAATTATCAATCCCAGAAACATTCGATAACAAATTTTTTATTTGCTCTCCTCTTTTATTGACATTCTCTAATACAGAGCTTTCTTGAAATTCTTGAATAATATATTTGCACCGAATCATGTCGAGCGTGTCTGAATTCCAAGTGACTTCCAATCGGGGCACATCATCTCTGTTGAAAATATCGCTAAATTTTTTGGTCACCATCAACCCAGAGACCTGTGTCTTTTTACCAAACACAACTATATCTGGGGTTATTCCGAGATGCTCGAAATACCATAACTTCCCTGTGGCTCCGAATCCTACCTGAATCTCATCGAACACCATTGGCACATCATATGTATTGCACAGATCTCTAAGTTTGGAAAAGAACTCCCTATCATGATGAATGTCACCCGCAGTGCACTGTATTGGCTCAACAACGATACAAGTTACAGGGTTGTCCTTGTTGCTCATTATTTTTTCAACTTCCTGTATGTCGTAATTGCATTTTGTTGAAAAGAGTTCCGGAAGCCCCTTTAATCTTTTTAGAGAAGTTGAAAATCTTCCTGTTATGAAGCCTCCATAACTATTCACACCATGAAAGCTGTTGTTGAAAGATAGGACATTGAGGTTTTTATAGTTCTTATAGTGAAGGCTTATTTTTATTGCCGCCTCCACTGCCAAAGCCCCTGTAGAACAATAATGAAAATTAGAAAACGTGTTATCCAAAGAGCAGTAGGAGCTAAACTGCTTGTCGAACTCTTCTGTTTCATCAGAAATGAATTCACAATTAGTAACTTTTACGTGCGAGCATCTGCTTATCTCATCTTGAAATTGTTCAGACTTAAAAACTTTATGATTATATCCAAGAGGCAAGGATGCATACATACCAAAAAAATCTAGATATTTTCTATCAGAATTCTTATCATATATGTATGCGCCAGAGCTTCTTTCAAAATCAATTTTTATATTGAAAATGCTACCCCTAGCTATATTATTCATTGTGGTGATCTCCTTCCGGATAGGTATGCTCAACATCGTCTCGACTCACAGCCAAACGGATAGATTGTTCCTTCCCATGACCAGTGATTTTATGCACAACACCTTTTGGTATAAAAACAAAATCACCTTCCTTCACGATAGATACTTCTCCGTCGATCTCCCACTCCCACTCTCCTTTGAGAATATACCACCACTCATTCCAATCTGGATGGTAGTGTCTTCTGTTCCCCTCTCCGGGCATTTGAGCAATCAAGGTGGCGCTATTGTTTTCCGTATTGATCGCCCTGTAGCACCAACTGGAGTTTGCATCGTTTGATCCAACAATATCCTTTATATTTACAATTTTTTGATTAGCCAAATTATAGCTGGCTGATTTAACACCGTCTTTTGACAAAATTTCTGGTACGTCAACCTCGGTGTGTTCTTGACCATAGTATCGCTTTGCAAAACTTCTATTTTTAGAAAGGCTGCGAGCTACGGTTTCAGCTAATTGAAACTCTTCCTCATTATCGATGTCAACAGTCGAATACCCTTTGAGAGTAAAAAAGTCTATTTTTCCATCGCCGCCGTGGTAGGCAGCGCCATATTTTTCAATATTTTCCAAATAGTTATCTTTTCTCCACCCCATTAAAGAGCACCCGTATGCCTTGATGGGTGTTAGAGTTTGTGATGGTGGTGTTTGCTTTTTCTGGAAAAAGTTGATTGGCGAACCATCATACATCGCCTCAATCTGTACATCAATCATAGATATAAGAGTGTCTAAGCCGTTGTAGACAAATTGTTGTACAAATTGCTGTATCTCTTCCGTAGAGATAAACGGAGATGTTGGCAATATTTGTATCACAATATCACAATCAACGTTGTTGAAAAAATCCTCTGTAAATTGATCATTGCTAGCTGTATCAGAAGCAAATTCATCTGGTCTTTTGTAGAAATTGACATCAGACTCTAATGCTATCTCTTTAATAATATCTGACTCTGAGTTGACCCAGATCTCATCGAAACATCCCGCCTCTTTAGCGGCATCAATAGCATACTGGATCAGTGGCTTGCCATTCAAAAGGCGTATGTTTTTCTTTGGAATTCTTTTGCTTCCCATTCGAGCGGGAATCATTGCTACTATTTTTGACAATTTTATAACCTCTTTTTATTGTGTAGTGTGTAAAATTTTTGGTAATTTTTTGAACTTATTTATTCTCTTGTGTAATTCATCATCGTACAATCCCCCCTTCACATCGGGGTCCATTATAAATCTATCATCCTTTTCTAAAACATTTACACAATGCATGATTTGGGATATTTGATCATGCAAGATCTTGTCTGGTCCTAAATAAGCACCATCATTTCCTTGCGCGTTAATGTATGCTGGATTATACTTGTCTTTTATGTCTTTTACAACTCCAAAATTATAAAAATTCACTCCAAACACAGCTAATTCCTTCAGTGGGCAACTTAATAACATATTTAGTGCTCCATAACCTGAGTTGAAATTGCCGCTATAATGAGTGTACATGTTTTTGCCAACTTTTTCAATATGCGGCTTTGCATATACCTCCCAGTATAAAGCCCATCTTTCCCACGTACCATCTTTATTTTCCAAGTGTGCTAAAGGTACGCCATATTTTTTTAAATAATCATTGTATTCCTTAACAACAGAATACCAATTTCCGCTGCCGGGGTGGGGATATTCTCTCGCAACAGTGTCATTGCAAATAATAAATTTTGGTCTTTCGTCGATAGCGGTGCTCTCAAGAAATTTGGCGACTTTGGGGCTGTAGCTAGAATTTAGGCAACTTTGAACAATATCAGTCCTGCTTCCAAAATCATTTGTGTCCCATATTTCTGGTTGGACTCTGACCACAACATCGTAACTATCTATTAGCTTTCCTTTGCCTTTCCCAGAAAGACACGGCGCAGGTCCTACAAAAGCGACTCTTTTGCCTCTAAGGTATTCTTGCAGATCTTTGTTGGTTTGTGCATTCTTTATAAATAAAGAATTGTTGTTTTCCATCGTTTGATAAATGTCAACACACTCATTCGCACTTATATTTCTATATTCTCCTAATTCATCATTTATATTTTTTACTATGTTTATCCATGGGTCTTCTTTGGTTTTCAGAGTTTCAAAAGTAACATCCCTTCGCAATATATTTTCAACCTTGCTCCTAAACTCTGGATGCAAGTCCATGAATTGTTTTTCAATATCAAATTCTTTATTTGAAAAGAATTCATGCTCTAGATCAAAAACGTTCTCTATTTTTTCTTTATTGAAATAATTTACATCGGGCGGAGAAGAGGCTGGTGTTACATCTTTGTCTCTAAAGATATTTACAAAAGCTTTTTTTATAAGCAAGCTGTCATTATACTCTTGGGGCAGTGATGCGAACATGCTCAACACTTTCTGTTTTTTGAAAGAAGGTTTTATCCACTTCCACATTTCATCCATTTTGTATTTACTATACGCCCCATCCTTGTTGTATTCGGACTCCTCATTACTGTATCCGTTGTCGTAGATCATTTTGTGGCTGCATATTACATTTTTCATGAATGGCAGTTCTTGTATATTGAACATATGGCAAGAATCAACATCAACAGAAAAGTTTGTACAAAGAGGGAAAAACCATTGCAACAATGAGTGGTGAATTACCTTTAATCCAAAGTGCGTAAAAGGAATACAAGAATAATCTCTACTCTCATAATACTTTTTATCAGTTGCATACGGAGTTTGAAGGTTTTTGCCGGGATAATAAGTCAGAATTGCTGGGTTGTATTCAAGATCTTCTATTATCTGTTCTTTGACACTAAGGTTTCTTTGTGGTCGTAAAATATAATCATAATCTATGAATGCGTAATAATCATATTCTTTAGGAACCAACTCGCACAGTGTATCTCTAGTCTGTGCCCATTTTGTATCAGGGCAAAATTTTAGCGCATCCTCATGTTCAGCGTCGTGGGTGACAAAATAAAAGTCACAGTCCTCTTTATCCTTAAAATACTCTACATGGTCCTGATTTGGAAATTCAGGCGCTACTTGTAAAACACAAAGCCTTTTTCTTATAATTCTTTTTGCCATCTTTCTATCATTTCTTCCATCATTGATTCAAAAGTGTACTCAGGCTTCCATCCCAATATTTCTCTTGCCTTACTTGAGTCTCCTTTCAGATACTTCAACTCTTCAGGTCTCATAAACTTTGGATTTTGAACAATATAATCTTCGTAATTCATTCCAAGTTTTGAGAAAACAACTTCACATAATTCTCTAACTGAATGTGTTTCTCCAGTAGAAACAATAAACTCGTCAGCTTTATCATGATTGATAATCATGTGCATGGCTCTAACGTAGTCCTTGGAATGACCCCAGTCTCTATATGAATCCATATTGCCAAGTTCCAACTTGTCTTGCAACCCTTTTTTAATTGCGACGGCACCTTTGACGACTTTGTTTGTCACAAAGTTTGACCCCCTCCGGGGTGACTCGTGGTTGAATAAAATGCCATTACACGCATGCAGACCATAAGCAACTCTGTAGTGGCGAACAAGGTTGAAGCCCATCACTTTTGCACATCCATATGGGCTAACTGGTGTCATCGGTGTTGACAGGCGCTGTACCCCATCATCATCGACAGAATTTCCAAACATCTCAGAAGAGCTAGCTTGATAAAATTTTGCATCTGGGCATGTTGTTCTATACACTTCTAGCATGTTCAACACGCCTAGAGCATTTGTTTGTATAGTGAATGATGGCATATCAAAACTAATTCTAACATGACTCATAGCCCCCAAGTTATATATCTCATCCGGCATTACATCAGAAATGACTCTGTGTAGGGATGGATAGTCTAAAAGATCACCATAATGACAATTTACTTCACCTTCAATTTTTTGAAGTCTGGCATCCTGATTTTCTGCAACCGAATGCCTCCTGACAAGACCATGCACTTCATAGCCTTTGGATAGTAATAATTCAGTTAGGTAACTACCGTCTTGTCCGGATATACCTGTGATCAAAGCTTTTTTACTCATTTGTTTTCCTTGAAAATTTTCATTTGTGTCAGATCAGCCCATTCATTAATGTCCCAGATCCTTGCTGGGCTTGCAATTGCGTCTGGTAGCTTTTCTAATCCCAATTTTGCTGTCTCGGGAGTCATGTAATAGTGATAGCCCATCATTTCTATATCTTGTTTCACCCAAGGCACGTCATTTACCTCTCTACCATCATAACTCATTTTCTTTAAAATTTTAGATGCTTTTTCATTATCTGTCAAGATAATTCCGCCACGACCAAGACTAAGGTGCTTCTTGAATTGAAAACTAACACACATAAAGGTGTCTTTGATATAACTGTCTTGTTGCCATAAAACTGCGGCGTCTATAATGTTTGTGTCACCTAGATAATAAAAGCTTTCCCAATTCTCATCTTTCCACTTCAATTCGATATTTAGCTTATTTGCCAACATTGGAACAGAAAGATATGTTCTCTTTGGAACAGTTATAGACTTCACTTTTTGGTATCGCAAGCAAAGCTCTAGCCCGTGTGTGCAACAATCCACGGCAACAGCATATGGAGAACCAAAAAAAGAAGCAATTTGCTTTTCAAACTCTCTAACTAATTCAAAGCTCATTTTATACACTCCACGTTCAAACTTATCAAAGTTCCATTGTCCTTGTCCATATGAGGCAAGTATGCCTGTGAGTGGTCATCGTGGTGGCTGTGCTCGGTGTGTCTCCAATCGTATTTTTTTATATTTGTAAATCCAACACTTTTTAGCACTTTTTCAATCGATCTAAAGTCATAAACCGTTTTGTGAAATATGCTTTTACCATCCATTTCCATTTTGCCATACAAGGGTCCAATGAAACTATCTAACTCATATGCTCCGCTATTATAGAGGTCTGCGATTATCTCAAAGTTTGGCACAGCCACTCTCAGTATGCCGCCCTTCTTGAGCACTCTTTTCCACTCTTTCAATAAATCAATTACTTCATTGCGGTCGAAGTATTCTATGACGTGAGAAGCATATATAAGTTCGATTGTTTCATCGTTAATCTGTTGCAGGTCATTGACATCTTTATAATCTAAATGAGGATAATCACCCCCATCGATGTGTATCCATTCAGCACCAAAATCTCTCCAGCCACAACCCATATTTATTTTCATAACATTACTCTATAAATTGTTTATCCAGCTTTTGACCAAAATAAGGTCCAGTTTTGAACTCGTAGACGCAAGTATCATTCTCCAAAACTTTATAGTTGTGACCGCCAAAAAGAGTTATTGAGCAGTCTCCTTCCCTTATCACCTCTTTGTATATGATGGTGTCGTCCAAATCATAGTATATGACTTCTACTGATCCTCTAACAACAACCCAAGACTCTTGGGCGATGATTTGATCATCAAAATCCTTGTAAATGTGTTTATGAGGAATAAAAGTCTTTCCCTCATCCATTTTCAATACAGCGAGTTGCAAAAAATTGTCGCCTTCAATAACATCAAGTCTAGAAGTTTCATCGAATAAACTTTTTTTTACTATCTTATGAAGAAGTTTGTCTTCTTCAATTTTAGAATAAATCTCTATAACACTCATGAGATATTCAACGCCTCTTTTAGGTCCTGCCTCCTGAAACATCTGAGAGTTGTGACTGGACTGCAATTTACAACCTCTATTCCGGCATAAGCTGCGCGATAAGCGAACATGTTCCAAGTTGGCAAGTGAAAATCCAACCCTCTTGGAACATTGTATTCGTCGCCAGCTTGTTGATAATCATCAAACCAATAATTCGGGTTTTCTTTTGGTGTTTCTTTTATTTTCAGCCCTACCCCGTCTTTTTCGCAACCATCAATAAATTCAACATAGTTGCAATCAACCCCAAGTAAGATAATTTTATTATACCCCATACAAATTGACACAGAGCTTGCATTGGCTCCAGAGTTTCCATTATCGTGAAACAATGGAAAATCTTGGGGGCTTTGATTTATTTTATTTGTAGATCCAAATTCTTGTAAATTTATGTGTTGAAACTTTTCATGTGGACCAAAATAATCTCTTATATAAAAACATTTTTTTATTGGACTATTGTTTATTAAGTTTTGAAAACTTTCTTTATGGTTATCTGTTACGCGATAATCAAAACACCCGTGATAAGTCGGCCACCAATTCATTCTCTCATAAGCGCGGTAAGCCGAATTGAGTCCAAAGGTGTCAAAACCGTCCAGCATGTTAAAATCAACATCTTTTAGAGATGGACCATTTCCCATAACAACTATTGTTTTATTTTTCATAAAAATCCCAAAACCTTTGTGAAGTATTTTTTACATACTCTAAGCATGATTCACTTGTTTGATACCAATCTTCTTTTGCATGTTGAACATTATCATTTACAATAACATCAGCACCTAACAATCTTGCCTCTATCGTTATTCTGGGGCAAGTGTCACCGCCTGATGGTAAAAATATGAGTCCCTTTGAGGTGGATAATTTAATGAGCAATTCATGGTAAGGGAGGTTTTTTACCAACTCATAATCTATATTGTTTTGTTTAGCAAATTCAATAGTTTTTTTGGTGTTTTTGATCCAAGAATCCGAATCTAAAATGATATATTTATTATTTTTTTCATTATGAGATAAAGATTCTATGAATCTAATGTCTCCATCGTGAAAAATAGAACTAAGCACCTCGGATTCTCTGTCAGATAGAAACTTCATTCTTTCAATAAAAATCTCTCTTTGTTTTGCGCTCATAAACCAAATTTTCTCTGCATATGCGTACAGTGCAATGTTCGATTTCATAGCATTATCAGAGATACAGTCACACTCTTTGTTTTCTGCTGCAAAGTGTTTTTCTATAGATCTATATTTACAAAACTTATAATCATATTCAACTATTGAATATGAATTGTTTTTACACATATGCACTTTTTCTAGGTCGCCTAAATTAGAAAAATTGCAAACTACAAAATGATAATCTTTATTTTCCTCTAAAAAATCTTTAGTAACTTTATGCGAATGGATTTTAAATACCGGCAGTTTAGAGTTGATTGCCTTTTGCATCAAAGCTTCAGTAGATAATTCAGCGCCGCCGATATAATCACTGGAAAACATATCGGCTATGAAAATATATTTTTTACTCATATAATACCCTCTAGAAGAGAGTCGATTTCTTTTTCAGCTTCTTCAAACTCTTTGAATGGAACAACAGCATTAGCAAATTTATCATACATCCTAGAGGCTTCAAAATTTTCTAAAATCCATTGTTGTAACTTTTCAGCTTGCTTCTTTTTGTGAGTGTATTTGTTTCTCATCTCTCGCAATTTCATTTTATAAGAACCTTGGTCCGAATAGCACCACATAGAATCTTCTTGAAGAACGCCGTCCCAAACAGCTTCTTGTGGAATTGGAGCAAGTTTGTAATCAACCTTTGTAAACATTGATTTCATTTTTTCTTTTTTAGTTTTCTTATCTTTTACTGGCATATAGAGAAAGTCTAAATGTCCACTCCAATCTGGTGCGATAATTGGTAACCCGTGATATGCTGCTTCAAAAAGGGGCAATCCGTACCCTTCACCATGAGTTAGGGAAACATAAGCCTTGATTTTTGGGTGGACATAAAGATTAGCCATTTCCTGATCTTTGAAAGATCCATGCAAGAGATACACCTTACACTTCCTACCTTCATACGTGGATAGAAGGCGCTTAAGTCTAGTTGTGGTGCCGATTCTATCATTCAGAGAATCATTGTGCCAATTCAATTTAGCAACAAGACCAACTTCTTGATCATGAAATTCTTCAACAAACCACTTAATTGTGTTCTCTATATTTTTTCTTGGACCCCATTGAGATGAAACTAGGAAGTTAAAATCTGTCTCTAATTCGATGTCTAAGCCATCAGGACTGCCTAGTTCTCGAACTGGATAGTTTACAACTTCGATTGGTGTTTGGCATTTGAAATCATTGACAACTTTTCCGGTGCTTTTATCATGGGCGGTATAGCTGGTGTTTTCATAAACCTCTTTTGCGTGATTAGATACCACGATGATTTTATCCATCAAGTAAGACTTTTCAATCCAATGAGGTGCTACCTTTGTTGTTTCAATTCCAGCAGTGTATCCGATGTTTATAGGAGCTAGCTTTTCCCACTCGTTTGGAATTGTAACTTGTAAGGAGATGTCAAAGCTGCCTCCTTGATTGATATAAAACGCAGTTTGTTTGATCCTCTCATCTATCCACTCTCTCTCTTCGCTCTCTTCCCACACCCAGCCAGTTTTTCCCCACGAAGTAGGAATAATAAAAATATCAAGATATTTTTCATAACTTCGGAGAGATCTTATCGCAAACCTTGTTTGCTCTCCGTATCCACTTCTAGACAATATTGGTCCTTTCACTAAAATCTTTTTTTTCATTTTATACCTCGATCAACTCCCATGCTTTGTAGCCTTTTCTCGTATCCCAAGAGCCGTGCTTTTCAATAACTCTATCTAAAGTCTCTTCCCATTCTTTGGCGTATTTTTCTGGGCTGTAGTTTTTTAATACGTGATCTCTTCCGGCTTTGCCCAGCTTTGCCCTGTCTTGCTTTGACATATTGTAAATTTTCTTTAGGGCATCTACCACGACCTCTTGTGATAGCCTATCTTCATAAATGAACGGGATTTCTTGTGATCCAATAATTGCTTTTGAGGTTGGCTCTAATCCAATTCCAAACCAATTTTCTCCATCAGTTACCTGCTCTTGAAGTCCACCTGTCATAGTGACCACAATGGGCGTTTCACATGCAAGAGACTCTAAAGTTGCAAGACCAAAACCTTCTGCATCTGACACACTAATTGTACAGTCAGAGATGTTATACATTATAGCTAATTCCTCTGGTCCAATTTTTTGTCTTGAAAGAAATACTTGCCCATCATCCAATCCTAAATGGTGAATGATGTATTCAAGATCTTGTCCATGGACATCTTTAGGATCTGTATGCATCAATAATGTTGCCTTATCATGCCCCACTTCATCTAAAAATGCTTTGAACCAATATATTAGCGACCCGCTTTGCTTACGCCTAGCGTTTCTATTATTCCAAAAGAAAACAACTCTATCTTTCACGTTGTCTAGAGCAGAGAACCCATTTTCTTTACGCTCTTGTATCTCTTTATCATCTAGCTTTTGAAAAATATTTGTATCTACTGTGTGTGGTAAATAACAAACATCTTTGTGGTCTGGCACAACCTCATTGACGACTTGTTCCGTAACTTTTGATATGCAAGCGATGGAATCAGTTGACTCATACCATGGCTTATTATAGATTGGTGCTGGGAAGTTATCCCAAACATGATAATAAATCATTGGCACCAAAGGTCTAATCTCATCCTCCATCTGCCACAGCCATCCCCAAAATCTAGGGTCTGTCATAAACCATAACATGCACGGCTTTTCATTCCTAATGATCGACCTGATCATATCGGGAGTCCCATAGCCGTCAATAGGTTGAATTATCCAATCATCTCCCCATTGTTCCGTCTTTACAAGACGATAATCCTCATGTTTGATTGCACCTCCAAGACAGAAAAATCTATACTTTCCTGTTTTTAGCATTGCTTCTATCATATATTTTGTTTGAATTCCGACGCCCGAAGGACTTAAGGGGTGATCACTAAGGACTAGGATCGTTTTTTTATCGCTCACGTTTACCTCATGTACAATGTTTTGTCCCATAAAACTCACAGTATTTACAGGATAAGCGGTTTTTTATAAAAACCTTTCTGCCAATATTATGTATTGCCTTGTGCAATATGTTAAGGGCATTCTTGGTTTTTATATTACCACTCGTGATTCTAAATATCTCAACTCTATTTTTTTTCGCAGTTCTTTTTAGTAAAGCAAAATGAGTCTCAATCATATTAGGGTCAATGCCATGTTTTTTGGCAAAAAAGTGTTTGTAGAATGTCAATTGATAAGTAATTTGAGGATCTGCTCGCTTCTTGGCATTCCAACCCCATGAGCAAGTTTTCCAATCAATGATATGGTACTTGTTATCACTAGTTTTGATTACGAGATCAATATAGCCTTTGAACTTATAATCGCCCTCAACATCCTCAATATCTTCATATATCTTTTCTTCGGTTGAAAAAACTTCATATTCTTCAAAATAGTCTTCAACTGCTGGCATTATCTCTGGGATAATGTCTTTTCCTTGAGTATACATATCCCTAGTCATTTCTTTATCGAATGAGATGTCTTTTTCTTTTAGGGACTTGATCTGATCAAAGAAATTTGATTCAAAAAGCTTTACAGCTTCGCTCTCGACTTTTGGATCTAAAAGCATACTTTCGCACACGTCATGGAGCGCAGTCCCAAAGGCAGTGTATTGATTCCCTTGAAAGCCATCAATTTTATCTATATAAGTTAGCTTATGCTTGTGGGGGCATGTCCACCAGTTTTTCAACTCAGAATACGAAATGTGTGTCATTTTATGCCTTGTCTAATAAGTTTTCTATCTTATTATACAACACAGGGGACATGATTTGCAAGTAATTATAATCTTTTTTTATGTGAAAGTTCTCGAAACCATTTGCGAAATACTCTCGAAGGGAGGTGGCAGCGTAGGGAGAATAGAAAAGACCTTGGGTGACACCTCTTAAGTTTACATAACCAACATCTTGAGATAAAAATTCATCAAACTCTCTAGAAAAATCTGCGTTTAGGAAGTCTGTCATTCGGACATCATATCCCTCGGCATCCAATAAAAAATAAAGTTTTTTTCTCTTGCCTAAAAACTCTCGTTCAAGACGCCCATCTCCATAAATGTCCATCCCATGATTTTCTTCAACATGATGAGCAATCTCATGAACAATATCATCAATCATATCATCTTCATCATCTTGAACATTGGAAATGTAAAGTGATCCATCATCGTAAAAGGCATTTATACCCCTTTCTCTAAATTGTTGAAAGTCTCCAACATAGATAGAATCCAAGCCATGCACGAAAAATTGTGGTACAATTTGACTAACCTTAGCGATGACACTTGATAAGCTTATTCCATCGTTTAGCAATTTATCTTTGACGTAAACAGGAACAGAACCGTGCAAAAAGATATTTTGCTCCTCATGAATAGTTTTTTTATTTTTTAGATATTCTTTAATCTTGGTCATTTGTTTGATTTTCTATTTCCTGCATGGCTTTATTACCCTCATCAATATCAAACAAAGCTTGATTATAACCTCTGATAAAATTTTCTTCTGCTAAAGGTAAAACAAATTCTGGAAATTCTTCACTAAAAGTGTCTAGCACTAGTTGAAGTGTGACCTCATCATTTTCTGGTTGTTTTTTTGTACCGACATAACTGACAATTATATCTTTTAGTTCTGAATTTGTTTCGATTTCTTTTGTCAATTCCTCATTTTTTTCAATATCATGTACCGTGTCGTCAAATGTAACTTTCATGTTTACTCCTTTCCTTTAATTTTTTCGACTAAATCGCTAGAACTTTGAATTTTTCCCCCACCAACACTCCAAACTAGCGAAATTCCAAGTTGTTTTGCAACATCGTTTTCGGGAATATTATTAGTGTTTCTATCACCACCATTAGCAAAAGCAATACTGGCAGTTGGATTTTCTTCCCTAACTTTTCTAAGTAGATCGCAAGCTGAATTATCAGAATCATCAAAAGGAACTGCTTTTGTCACGCCTTTGATTGATTCAACCATCTCAGCCCTTTCAGACCATGGCATAAAGGCATATCCTTTTTTTCTTTCCAACCAATTATCAGAATTGACCCCTACAACAACTTCTGCTCCTAGCTTAGAAGCTGCAATGATCATTCGGGCATGCCCGATGTGGATCGGATCAAATCCTCCACTCAAAACTACTATATCAAACATTTTCTAACTCCTCGTAGTATTTTTGCATATCTTTCATTCTTTGTAAAGAGGGGTAAAAATATGATCTATCTCTCTCACATCCGAAAAAAGTTCTATTTGTTTTCATGCATGCAATTGTTGTAGATCCTGACCCATTAAAAACATCAAGAACAACGTCACCCTCATTGGAATTTGCCTTAATAACACGTTCCAAAAGAGAAACTGGTTTCTGTGTGGGGTGCCAACCTGCATATTCTTTACTTGTTGTATGGTTGTTCTTTTTCCAAACATCAGTTGGTATTTTGCCTTTCTCAAATTTGATGTTCTTTGCTTGCAATTCCTCAAGCTTTGCTCTCCATTCATCAGATTTCAGTTTGTCAAATCTATATGTATTCCAAGATTTCATGTCTTTTTCAGTTTGAACTTCATAAGGCATTTCTATTTTATTTTTCAGCAATTTCATTTTTCGCTGGAGTGCCATATTGGTTTTGACTGCGCGTTCTTCCAAAACATCATCTGCATTGAAAAGAAAATCTTTGCCTTTTGAATACATAATAAGGTCTTCGTGCTTTCGAGCAAAGTTCTTCTTTGTTCTCCCACCCCAATCATAATGCCAAATGATCCAGTTTTGGTAATGTGCGCCTTGGATGTTGTTCAGCACATCCAATTTGTAGCGAAGAAATGTATCATGTTTGGTGGTTCCCCAAACATAAAGGCAACGTCCGGGCTTTAGCACACGAAATGACTCTTTAGTCCATTCCATGCACCAATCAAGATATTCTTGCTCAGTTTTCCATTGATTATCCCAGTCATCTTTTATGATCTCAAAATAGGGAGGGTCTAAAATAGCTAAATCTACAGACTCATCAGGCAACGACTTCAGAAACTCCAAGCAGTCTTTCATTTCATATTTCATGCCTTGTAAAGTGCTTAGATAATCTTCTAATTCTTTTACTTCTTCATCTTCAATGTGAAAATCTTTTTTACCGGGATTTATCATTTCTTCCTTTTGCTAAAGTTAGTATCGGGAGGGGGACTTGAACCCCCACGCTCAAAGAGCAACAG
>CETC01026341.1_pt1 | contig 30402 bp, 29 predicted proteins | sample 326911 | NCBI WGS metagenome assembly CETC01 (sample SAMEA2622694, study PRJEB7988) | marine metagenome | isolation source: saline water (ENVO:00002010), including | reverse complement strand
CTTAGGTTGTTTAAAGATACCGTGATGACTTAGATCTGCTTCTATATTTCTAAAGTAATCTTCACCTTCTTCAGTAATTTTTCCCTCAGCATATTCATCTAACCCTCTAGCCCCACTTCTTCTATGCCTTACAGGAGTATCACCTTTTGCGGAGTCCATTCCTACAAATCTTTCCTCTACAAAAGCCATATCAGGATTTTGCTCTATATAATGGTGGAGTCCGTAAGGAACATCTACCTTTCTAAATAAAACCAATTCTGGTAAATGAGGTAAATGTAAAATTCTATCATCTGCAACACCAAACTGACTATCAGATAAAGAAGATACTATTGGAGCATGATGATTATACCAATCATTAAAATGATCTACAGTGTTTAATTCTCCATCATACGTATAAGTGTAAGAATCCCCTCCTGCCATAGAATTATATATCTTAGCAACTGTTTCAAGCTCTTGATCATCTAAACTATATATTAAGTCTGCATATTTATTATCAGATGGATAAAAACCAAAACTTACAATAGGCTTATCAAAATCTTTATGATCAGTATACCTTGGAAGATCTCTTGGACCAAATACCCCTCCTGGCCCTCCTTCTTTAGGAGATAGAAGGAAATTAGGCAAAGCAAACTGTTTTGTTGTATAATAAGGATGTGGATGACTTACAAAAGTAGGAGAGCCATCAAGCTTTTTCACAGAATTGGGATTAGTAATCTCCTCACCTAATGTGTATACATCTTCTTCCAATCCAAGGTCAGCTATCTCCTGATTAAAAGGTATTCCTTCTCTAAATCCATAGCGATTTCCATATAGTACATTTCCAGTCTCCATAAAAGGATCAAAATAATGCACATAGCCATCTGTATCTGCATTTGGATTCTCAGGGTCATAAGCTTTACTATTTGTTGTCTTGCTATCACCGCTAAAATAATAATGATAACCTTCATCGGCTATAAAATTATGCAAATATCCAGCGCCAATTTGTACATCGCCTCTATTTGTATGCAGTCCCAAGTTTCTGTCTCCACCACCTGCTACACCATCTGTTTGATGCCAAGGCAGCCCTCTATTGAAATAAGCTCCTGAGAGTCCAGTTTCTTCAAAACCCTCTTCCACTGATTTATTAAAATAAGATCTGTTATGAGCCAGATTAGGAATTTCATTTAAAACTCCACCTTTCTTAGTACTAATTCCAGGATCAAGTGAGGCATATAGATCTCCTTTCTTAACCTTATCAGTTTTATTCCATCCGTTATCACTCCACCCATACTCTTTTCCAACAGATTCATCATACCAAGCTTCTCCAGTAGGGTCCCAATCCATTTCCCTGTAATACGCATAAGCGTTTTGAACATTCCCTTGATTGTCAAACGTAGGAATATCAAAAGATGTTTTATCTACATCAGATTGTCCTTGAACAGAAGATGTTTGCGTAGCATCTACCTTGGTATCATCTTTCTTAGATGGTATCACGGAATTATCTTTTTTTTTTTGGTCTTGAAGGTAGTCAAAGTAATCTATTTCTTGATCACTTACAAACCCATCTCCATCTATATCCCCAGGTTCTGACCAGTCTTGAATATTTCCTAAATTCCTATCTAGTATATCTAAGCCCATATTAAGCTTTAAATCATCATATAGGTTTCTTAATTCATCAAATTGAGTGTATTCATTGCTAGTAACCCAATCAAAAGGATCTTGTCCTAAAAATTTTTGATAAAACTCATAAGAGTCATACACAGTTTCACTTACTGCTTTTATACTTTTAGCTTTATTTTGACGCATAGTATAGGCATTAACTGCAAAACCTGGATGGTAATAACCAGGGACCTTATAAGTTTGACCATCTACCAATGTTTTATGCTCTCCTAATAAAAATTGCTTTAATTTTTCTGGAGTATTATCAGGGTCATATTTATAGTCAGCTCTTCCATAATTTTTAGAATCTGGATTTGTTTCAAAATTATACTGAGACCTAGCATCTCTATTAGCACGAGACATCATTATTTGCTCTAAAAGACCATTGTCTCCTGCTATATATTGATAAGCATCATCATATACATTAAATATTTTATCAGCCTCTAAAAGGGTATAATCTCCCTTAGTTCTAGATATATCAAATGTTTTTCTAAACTCAGATACAGATGTTACCCATTTTTTACCTAATTGTATAGCATCTGCTCTCCCTTCTTTGCCCTTTTTTCCTATTAAAGGATTGATAGCAAGCCCTATATTGTAATACGCCTGATCGATATGTTGCTCATACCAGGTTTGCTTTTCCATAGGGTCGTCCATATTGTATTGTGTATAAACTCCTCCCTTATGAGTGGTTGTAACTACTAAACCATCACCTTCTGAGTCTGTCCCTTGTGCTTGGCTAGATTCAGACCATTCTATAGCTGAGTCATCGGGACCTATATATTTCATCCCATTCTCAGTTGCCATAGAATATACCATCCCTCCTTTGTATCCTGGTTGACTCATAGTCTCCCATAAATCAAGATGCATATCTAAAGAATAGACACTGTCAAAAAGCATATCAAGTTGATCTACTTGACTATCTACAGTAAAAGCAAAGGCTTTACTTACATAATCAATTTCTGCTTCTGTCTCTACAAAGTTTTTATACTTAGCTTTTAATTTTAAATCTCTAATCTTGCTAATATTCTCTAAAGTTTCAGCTTCCTTAGCAAGTCTGTCTGCCTCTAAGTCATAGAGCACTTTATCAATTTGTTGATATCGTGAATCATAATACTGTTGAATAATAGGGTCATTAAAAGCATCTGAAGTTTCTGTTGCCTGTATAAAAGCATCTCTGTAAGGCTCGTATTTAGGGTTTGCTTGAAGGAAAGCATCCACATCACCATTTGCATCATTTATTTGCTTTAATAAGAAATCTTTTTGAGCTCTTTCACCATCTTCCATTGTAGCAAATTTTGCAGTATAATATGGGCCTTGAACTTTACCATTAGCATCTTTAGCCGCTTTCTTAGCATCTTCCTCACTAAAAGCCTCTCCTATCTTAGCGCCATTGCTATCTATAATATCATACCATGGATTATCATCTTCGGAAACAGCTCCATAACTTTCGGCAAACGGCCCATACATTAAAGCTGCAGGATTATTATTTCTTAGTATTCTATCAGAGTAAGAACCCCCTTCTAATTCGTTATTAGCTGCAGTTAAGGCATTTAAAAAGCTATAACTTTTTTTACCTTGGTCTAGTATAAAATTTATATCTAAATCAGCTGCATCAAATCTGCTAGGATCTCCTTTATGAAAGCCATAATCACCACTAAAAAGCTTATTTACGGGAGCTAATTTAGTTTTCATAACAGTATCAATTTTACTTGCAACAGACTTATAAGCATTAGCTTGGTCAGTCATATCCTTTATTTCTTGTTGATCCATGGTTATTTCTTCATTAAAAGTTCCATCGATAAACTTCTGATAGCCTTCTGTTATATTTAACTCATCTAAAGACATGTGAGCTCCATAGGTATCTTCATAATCTGAAACCTTTGCCTCGTAGTCTTGCTGAGCTATATCTCTTTCATTCTTAGCTGCCTGCCATAACATTGTAGTTTTCTGAAAATCCATCTTATCCTTTTCCATATCTCTTTGATACATAAGTCTTAAGTTTTCAGAAGCTAGTGCATAATCGAGCCTTTTATCCTCTCTTTCTGCACGCCTATTTTCTCTAATAATTTGTATTAATTGATCTAATCCTGCCATAATTCTCCTAAAATAGGTTTTTATACCACTTTCTTTTCTTTTTCATTGCATTCATTCTATCTACAGCAGACTTAACAGACATACCTATCTCTTCAAGCCCACTTCCTATCTTGTCTCTCATACCTTCCATTTTATCTTTAAATTGGAAAGCTATATTATCAGACACTTGGTCAAACTTATCTGTAATTACGTCCATAGCTTTTTCTCCAAAATTTTGAACAGCTCCAACTTTCAATCCACCTGTCTTTTTAAACATCTCTCCTTGCTTTTCGGCAATATCGTCAGCTTGATCTGCAACCTGATCTGCTGCTTGATCTAATAACATATCCTTTTCTTCCTGAAACTTATCAGCCATTTGTATCCCTTCTTGACTCGTATCCATTGCAGCCTTACCTAAAGCAGGCAAAACATTGTTTTGAATATGTTTGACTTCTTTTTTAGCAGCCTTAGCCTTTCCGAACGCTCCACCTATCCATTGAACAGCACCCATTGCTTCTGCAAACCAATAATAAGGCTTATCATCATCTCCTCGTATAGGCCATTCCTTAGGATTGTCTGTATCAATACCTATTTTTTTAGCATGCGCTTTAGCTACTTCATAGATATGGTTTGCCCCTTTTTCACCATGTTCTTGTATATATTTATGTTCTGCAGGAGTTACTTTTGACAGCTCTCCTTTAATTATAGCGAACATAGTATCGTCCTCAGGCCCAACTACATCATTAGATTTAGAGCCTGATATAGCTGAATTATTAGCATCACCCATATAGTATCGAGGAGCTTTTTTATCATCCTTATCACTTGCTGCTGAATTACCCATATAGTATTGAGGCATATTAGTTCCATAGGGTCCTGAAGGAGAGCTAAATGGTTGAGTGAATTGATTCCTAAGAGAAAGTCCTATATCTTTACCTAAATCTATACCATAATCTACAGCTTCGCCAACCTGATCAGTAGTAATATTTAATCCATAATCAACTTGCTTGAATACGCTTGCTTGATTGTAAATATCTTTACTTAAATTTTCTAATTTCTTGATATGTTCATCTGATGGGACATATTCCCTTCTTCTCTGCTCCTCCTCAGCTTTTTTAATTTGAAGCTGTCTTTTCTCCTCTTCCTCTCTAAGCCTATTTTCTTCTGCCTGATCTGCTTCATATTTTTTGTAAGCATTCATAGCTTTTATATCTTCAATCTTCAAGTCTCCATAGGTATCAATAAATTCCTTATTAATTCTTTCAATCTCTTTCTTTCTTTGAAATGGATTAATTCCTGTAGGAATAGAAGCGATAGCTTCATCTCTTTCTCTAACGCCTGGTCTAGCTTTATAATAATCAGAATCTTTAAAAGAAGGATGACTTTCAACTAACCTATTAAAAGACCACATGTCTTCATCTCTTAAGTAATTATTTTTCCATAATCCTGATTTTTCTGGATCTAGAAAATCTGCTTCCCACTCTTTATTCCTAACATCAAGTTCTTTCTCAGTTTTTATTAGCCATTCTTGCTCTGCTTTTTTATTCGCCTCTACTAAATCCATTTGTTCAGCTAATTTCGTAAGTGAGTCTTCAACCTCCATTTGTTCCTCATGAGCTCTTTTATTTCTAGCAAGCTCCTTTTTATCAGCTTCAGTAGGGACAAAATGCTCATAAAAATCTTGTAATGTATCATCACCCATCATCAGATGGTCTTCAATAGTCCAATCTTCTCTATTTTCAACATTGTAGAGCACTCCTAAAGCAGCATTTATTCTAGCCCTATCGTCATATTCTTTGCCACTTTCTCCACCTGGAACAATTCTTTGTCCAAGACCTTTTAATCCACCTACATTAACCTTATCAATCATTTCTGGGGAATATCTCATCCATTTTTCTATTGCAGCATCGTCCATATCACTAACAAGAGACTTTAATCCTTCTGCAGTGACATTTAATTCGTCACCTGGTTGATAGCCTTGCCATTCATTTAAATCGCTAGCAAGTCTTTCCCAGTCTGCTTCCTCAACAATATTTCCTTGAGCATCTATTTTTCTTGTATAATCTTTAGGCTCGTCTCCTAAAAGCTTAAGAGTATTGCTGAACCTTCCTGTATCAATAGCACTTTGCAATTCAGCAGATGCTTTATCGTAAGCTCCTTTCATAAAATCGGGAATATCGTCTTTTTTAGTAAATAGCGATTGGAATCCAGTATCAGAATCTTGTTGCCCTGTTATCCTGTCATAAAACTTGCTCGTATCTAATCCGCCTCCCGTAGTATATGCAGGCCCTCCCGTAACATTAAACTCAGGAACTAGAGATTCATAAAGTATTCCTCCACCATCTGTAGCCTCTATTAGAGTAGGATCGTCTTTAGATTTTTGCACAACATATTTACCTGCCATGTCTGGATCGTAGTCTGGATTCTTAGTTTGTTTTCTTTCAAAATCTCCTGTGCCGTAAACCCAATCTTTATATTGAGTTAGCTCTTTCCTAACATCATGCTGACCTATCGTTTCATAACCACTATCTCCACCAGGTATTATTCTTTGAAATAAACCTGTAATACCATCTTTTTTTACATCTGCACTAAAATCCTTTCCAGCTTTAAATTGCTTTCTTAGAGTTCCATCTTCTTTGAATAGCATATCTCTTGCAGAATCTTCATATAAAGAAGGATTATCCTTTAGAGCCTTCATATAACTTGCATCTACTTCAATCATATCGCCCTTAGGATTGTTTTTATCTATTCCGTAGTATTTGCCTGTTCTCTCATTATATTCTAAGTCGTTTTTCTTAGCGAATTCATCTAACTCTTTCTTTTCTTTTTTATCCTTAGAGATATCTTGAGCTAAACCAGCTATTTGAGTAATAGCAGCCGTAGCATTACTAAGTTGAGACAAATCGTCTTTTAAATCCGATTGGATTTGATTTTGCCCCTCTTTCCACATTTGTCTTATAGCTTTTAAACTTGCTGCCATTTATTAATCCTTTTTTGTACTTAATTTAACGTACAGTTGCTGACCCTTTATATTAATACTTTTATACATTTTTCCCTTAGACTTATCTGATAAAATATTTTCAGATGGATTGCTTGATACTCTTTTAGTTTTTCCTAACCTATCGTTTCGTATAACTTTAGTTGTATTTAATTTTGATGTATGTCTCATATTTCTTTGCGATCTACTTTTCATTATTTAATTCTCCTATTTCTATAAACAATTGACATATCAGATATTTCTGCCCTAGATTGTACATTACCACTATTTTGTATCCTTATTCTAATATGCTTACCTTTTCTTAATTCAGCAGGCATATTAAAATTATCTTCTCCGACTGAAGTTCCCACTGTGCTAGAGGCAGTTCCAATCAGAAACCAGTTTGTACCTCCATCTAAACTACCCCAAAATCTAAGATTATCTAACTCTTTTCCTCTAACTTGGAGTTTATAGAACTTCTTTTCTCTAGTAATATCGTCAAAATGTATATTTCCTGTCTTTATATCTACTGAAGTAATTAAGTTATAAGTATTTGTGTAGTCTAAAATTTTAATATTTCCTGAAGTATCTCCTCTATAGTAAGTACTCTGCCCATCATTAACTGCCCTACTTAATGGTTGATAATTAGTCATTGGACTTACTTGCACTCCAACCCAACTGTTAGTTTCAAAACTATATACATGAGCAGGACCTCCTCCAGTTTCCCAAACAATAAGCCTAGCTCTATCAGGGAAAAAAGCTATTGAAGGCGTTGCCCCCCAATCAATTGAGGAATATTTCTCAGCTGTTAAAGATGTTACCTCTCTTCCATCATAAAAGAATACACCATATCTATTTACCCAAGCAAGACCTTCTCCTACTTTGCAAACTTGATGATTTTCATCTATTCCATAACCCTCAAATTCACCCTCAGTAAATTCAATATCTTGTGCTACATTTATTATAACAAGCTTATTTGTAGTAAACACAAATAATCTATCTCCAGCAGCCTCCATAACATTTATGCTATCTCCTCCAAATTCCATATCTATATAAGATAAATCAGAGAATCCTGCAGGCCTTCCTATAGCACTTTTCATTATTAAAGACCCGTCAAAAGGCTGAAAACCTCTTACTATAAAGTTTCCACTATTTTTGCGACCTCCACTACTTGTAACACCAGATGCTGTAGTTATGTTCATTATCTCTCCTCGGCCACTGCTTAAATGCTTTACCCCAATAAAATCAAATCTTACCTCAGATGCAACATCTCCATTTTTCATTTCAATACGCATATCAGTATCTGCAGTGGCAGTTACTTCGAGATCCATATCGTGACCTGTTGCATTATCTGAATCAGTGGTATGCAATATTTCAGAATAAACTCCCCCAAAATATACTCTCCAATCACAATCCATTCCTGCAGGCATTTGGCTTATATTTACAGTTATTCTATATCTTTGCCCTGGAATAATAGTATGAATATGGCTATTACTTAACTGGAATCCTTGCCATTCGCCACTAGCTCCATATATAAAATCTATATACGGTTTAGATGCTGTAGCTGTATTAAATGTAGGAGCTGCCCCTGAAGGAGCGTATACAACCCAATTACAGCTATTTTCATCTAAATCATAATTTCTTGCATTGCCTATCATTTGACCTTGACCCTTTGAAGTAAATGCTCCAAGATTTATATCATCTGATATAGTTTCTCTACCAGTTCCTTCTGCGTTTGTAGCCAAATCTGCACTTATAGTTGCATCTGTTTGAAAATACTTATTAAGAGTTGCTGAATTATTAGAAGTAGTCCCCTCTAGCCATACTTGGTCTCCAGCAACAATAGGATTATCTCCTCCTATAAAATCTGTAATTAGGTCAACCTCGTCCCCCATATAGTATTTAATAGCTGTATTTCCTTGCGTCCCAGCTGTATCTTGCGTAAGAACCATATAATATGTAGAGCCAGCCCCTCCTTTTTGATAAACCTGACTGCATCTTATAGTTCCATTATGCCCACTAGAAGACTCTATTCGTTCTTTTAAAGATTCTAATTGCCCTTGAGCAGTTGCATCTTCTTGAAATGCTGTACCTGAAGAAGATCCTGATATGCAATAATAAAACTTAGCAGTACCAGCATAATCTCTTAAAGAAATCCATGTAGATCTTCTGATATTTATAGTACTTCCTGAACCATTTAAACTTACAATTGCGTATGGATGAGTATATGAACCTGCTTGAAGTTCAAAATTATCATGAGATGCATATTCATTTAAACCTCCATAGGCTAAATTAAAATTCCTATAACCTCTTTGTTTTGCGCAATTACCAATATATACCTGTCTTCCTATAACTGCAGAAGTCTTAAATAGAGCATTGCAAGAAGTAGTTCCTTCTGGGTAACCTGATTCAAATGTATAAGTGCTTGTTACTGGAGGGTTTTCAAATGTATGAGTCATGCTCGATGTTACCCAATTCTCCCAATCATCAGAATCGGCCCATCTAACACCTAAATCATAATCATACTCTGCTAATAAAAACTTATCTCCTTTTATACTATTATTCTCATCTAATTCTTGATAATATATCCTACCTGCATCCCCAGAATTTGCAGGTTTATATAGAGTCATATTGTGTTTAGCATTAACTCCGTATAAAAATGAATAAGGAGTTTCGTTTAGCGATGATCCCCCTTGAGGTATATCTCTGTATCTAAAAGGCAAAGACTCTATGCCATTTTTAACAGTAGTTTGAAAAAAGGTATAATTGTTATCAGCCCAATTAAAGTTATCTCCTTGAGGTATAAATCTAATGTCTCTAATTTCTAATCTAGGTATAGCTGTGTTAGTGCCATCTGCTGCGTAAGTAGAGCTATCTATAAGGCTTAAAGTAGCCCCCATTCGACTTACATTGCTTGGATTAAAAGTTGTAGAAGTTTTGGTTGCAGTTTCATACGGCAGTTTAAAAACTCTAAAATTATTTCCCCCTGGTGCCCATATAGCTCCAGCCTTAGATACGGTTTGTGCAGACAACCACCAAGCTCTCACATCATTATAGCTCGAAGTTGAAGAAGGATCAAGATTCATTCCAGTCACATCTCTTCTTGAGGTAACTCCAAAACCTACCCCTAAATCAAAATCCTGTATATCCTTTACTTGAAGCTCTACATATAAATCATGAGCTTCAATATTAGTAAGAGCTTTTCCATATCCTCCTGGAGGATAATTACCATTATTAAGCTCAGTGTCTCCTGGTCTAAAAATAATACCCACTCCATCATCAGCATCGGATCTTTGCCATATAGCTACAGTGTCCAGATCAGTAAGTGCCACAGCAGCGTCACCTGCCTCTACGCTACCTGTAAGACCCATTCCATATCTTTCTCCTCCTTGGGTTCCAGGCCCAAACTTATTTAGGCTTGCCCAATATCCTCCATCACCTGCACCCCCATTAGTAGAACTATCATGAGCCTTATCTGCATCTACCATATCACCAGACCAAAGTGCCTCAAATGGCTTTGGTTTTCTTTGATTCCCGTCATTACTGTTAGCAGCTCCTGTCGGGGCATCGTTCCAATGAGCTCCATTCCATGCAATCGCCCATTGGTCATGATTCGCCATAGACCATTTTATATCATCTGCAGAGGCTGAAGTTCTTCCACATATTATTCCCGTACTCCCATCGTTAAAAGAAGAGCCTACTCCACTAAATATAACAATATGCTCAGAATCATCTATAGAAAATTTTATATCTACACCATTAGATTGATTAACAGGTGTTGCAGGGTTGAATTTGCCAGCAGTAGGCGTTTCAGGTCTATAATCAGTATTATTAGCCCAATTTATATCATGTCCTAGCTTATATATACCATCCTGAAGATAATGCTTTCCATCGTGAATTAAGAGCCTATTTCCAGTAGGGTCATAGCCTGCTTGTCTAGCAGAATTGCTGGTTGGGGCTATAAATTTTTGAAAATGAATTTTACCCAAATCATCAACTTGAGCTTGATTGCATACACTTAACTCGTCCTTCCCTTGTCCATCCATACGAAGATCTGACAGATCTCTATCTATATTAAGGCCTCCTCCAAAACCGTTAAATGTTTTCGACTCTTTAGGCATTAAAGCCTCCTTTATATTGGCGAGAGGTCTTTCTCACAGTTAACTTTCCATAACTGCTTACAGGAAGTGAGAATAAAGGAGGTTCTGTAGAAGACCTCTCCCAATAATTATCTCTAACTATAATACTAGTCTTTAAGTATTGCACCCTTAACAACCTCTTCTATTGAGTCATAAATAGCTATTAATATCTTTTCTTCTGTCTTTTCAGATATAAAAGGCACATCTACATTGTCGTTAAGACTTTTAATGATCTTAGCTTTCATATCATCGTTAAATAAATAATCAGCTACTACTTCTTTAAGATTCATCTTTTTCTCCTTGTTTATTGTCAAATTTTTTCTTTTTACATTTACAGGGTTTTTCAGCTAACATAAACTCTATAAGTCTTCCTTGTTGAAACACTGTAGTTTCTAATTTATCAATTCTATCATCAGCATCATTTGGGTCTTCTACATATTTTAAAACTTTATCTAACTTAAATTTCTTCGATACTGCTCTTACTATTTTTTCCAGTATTATCGCTTTTATCATTTCTTATCCTATGTTCATGTTCAATTGCACAATTAGAAGGGCAAGGATTTTCAGATTCATAATTATCTAAAAAGTGTCCTAACCAAAAAGCTATTACTAATATTACAACGTCCCCATGTTATTTTTCTTCCCATTTACTTAAGTCAAGCATCTGTAAAGGCCTTTCTATTACATGATCCTTGAGTTTATCGTTCTGTATCTGTATTTTAGTTCCACCTTTAACATAAGGTTTCCCATTAGCCATTCCTATATCATAAGCAAAAAATGTTGTCTTCCATAAACCTACTCTAATAACTCTAGCTGGTCTCCCATCTAGTATAACAACATCATCTGTATTTAAATCTTTGCCTAAAAATACTTTTAAGCCTTCTACTACAGTTTCTATAGTAGATTTAAATAATAATAAGGCGACCCCAGAAACAAATAGCCAAACCCAGTTCCCTAGGAATCCTTCTGCTTGTTTTTGTATCTGTTCGTCCATAATTATCCATTTATCGCTTTACCCCATAATGAGGCTTGCCCATTTATTATTTCAACTACTTCTACTGTAAAGTTCCCACCTTTAAACCAATTTACTATAGCAAATGCATGGTTCCAATTTGTCAATTTTCCACCTAGCCAATCTTCATCAGCCTTAATATCTTTTAAACATCCTAAGCTCCAAGAACTAATAGTTCCACCTGCTTTGGTAGCTGTATGCCTTTGAAGATCATGTGTGTGACCATACATAATGCTTTCACCATAATGCTCTAAATGCTTTTGAGAGTGGTATTTAGTTGTATATTTTCCATGCGTAAAGTTTAACTTACCAAGCTTTAGACATTTTTTCCTATTATAAGGATGAAACTTATATCCTCTCTCTTTTAATTTTAAAGCATTCTGAGTCTTGTACTGAGTCAGATAAGGATGTCTTATAACAAACTTATCGAGCCAGACCTCATGATTACCTTGAACAAAGTGCCTTTCTTTAGTGCCAACCTTATCTAAAGCCTCATCAATCCAATCCATTCCTGCATTAACTGACTTAACATCTAAATCTAACAGAGGCATTAAATCCTCCATCGGTTTAGCATTCCTCCCTTTCCAGTAATGAGTGCTAAAATACTCCCACTCTCCAGTATCTCCTAAATCAACATAGATATCTGGTTTTACAATCTCTATTGCCTTGCAAACAATATTAATTGCTTTTTTATCGTGTAAAGGAAAGTGTTTGTCAGGTGTAACAATCGCTGTCTTACCTGCAATACCTTCTTTCGGCATAAAGCCTCCTTATTTCTTTAGCTCGTTCTTTATTTTTATAATCATGTATACCAATGTCGCAAAACCCACTATAATACTAACAAGTTCGGGGAACCAATTGAAAAATCCAATAGTTGATCCCCCTAATCCTACTGCGCTAGTCTTAATAGTATCTTGCATTTTATGGTTTCCATTGTTTTAATGGTGCTTTAGGTATAGATGGTGCTCCAGATCTTACACCTGCTACACCCTTACCTTTCTTTTTCCCTACATGCTTCACACTTTTATGTTTTGAAAGTCCGCCTTTATACCCACCTCTTACTGGAGAAGCTTTAGCTCCAGGCATCTTTACATCGCCTTTGCCAAAAAGCTTTTCTTTTCCAAGATGAATAACTTTAGATACGAAATTTTCTTTTCCCATTCTAGTTACCTCTTTTTAGTTATCCTCGATACGCCATTACTATAGCGCTCGAATTTATTGAATTAAAACATCCATATACTGTTTCACCATCTGGCACAGTTACTGCGCTTCCACCTGAAAGTCCTGTGGTGGAAAAATGATCCCCTGGGTATTCGTCAGGCGTTAATGCTAAAACATTACTTGCTGCATTAATAGCCTTAAAAGCTACCCAATGGTCAATACCTTTACTTGCCGCTGTTACCGTACCAGCGTTTATAATATCAAAACCACCTTGCCCTAAAGCAATATTTGATATTTCATCACCAGTATATGTTCTTATTCCTTTATGAGCCATCTTATCTCCTATGTTCTTGGTCCTATTATAATTTTAACGTAAACTGTTTGAACTGGCGGGGGTTTCCATATAGATATTTGATCAAAATTCCCCCAAAATACCCCCTTTACACACTCAACATAATTAGCATTATTAGTGGTGCTATGTGCATATATACCATTTTTAGCAAAATCATCTCCCTTTTTAACTCCATTTATAGTAGCAACGCTAGCCTGCACATTAGCTTGATCTATTACATAAAATCCTATAGGACCCCAATCATTGCTTCCATCTCCAAATTTTTTTGCAGGAGGAGTATATATTCCTGTCTGCCAATTAATAGGGCTGTCATGACGAAAATCCATCAATTTAGCATTACCTAATTGATTATGCGGAACGTCAGCCATAACAAAACCTACTTGAGCCATATCCAAACCTGTAGCTTCAATCGCTTGATATAAGTGTAATCCTGGTGTTAACTTACTCATTTCAACATATTCCTATTTCCCTGTATTATATAAGGGCCGTATTTTTGTGATCCTCTAAATTTACCTAATTGCATTCTAAATCTATTCATATAGTACTCAAATCTCTCCATATCTCCTTGATCTTCAGCATTTTTAGCCTTAAGATAAAGCACAATAGCATTACTTTGATAATTATTTAAATCTATATCGAAAGACTCATCTTCCATAACTGAAACAGCAGCAGGAGCTACTATATGAGTAAGAGACTTAAAAGCTTCTCTAATAGAAATTGTGAGATCGTTTGAAGAGGTAGTCATCGTAGGATTAGTAACTAGTTCTTCAAATTTACTTCCAACTAAGTCTACTACGTGTTGCTTAGTAACGAATAGCTCATCATCATCCTTATCATAAGTCCAACCGCTATAAAAACTATTATTAGCGACAGTACTATGTCCAGTTATCCATAAATAAGGCTCTGTAGCTGAATTAAATGACTCAAAAAGATTACTGACAGACTCATATTTATAAATTCCACCACCAGCTGTTACATCGACAATCGGCTCTTCGAGAAGTTTGACAGAAATATTAGCTTTGGTAAATGTTTGCAAGCCTCCCTTGGCGCTCGTAATTACATTTGTAGCTTGAACTTTATGAATTCCTGCCCAAGGTCCTGATGCTACATAAAAATATTCACCAACTGGAAAATCTGGGGCGAAATCCTTAAAAGGCTCTATAAATGTAACAAAGCCATCTATTACAGTCCAGCCTATAATACCTACTACGCTTGTATTATTAAGATTAATAGGAGGAATATCGTGCCAAGGGGAGTAAGAATACTCTATCTCTATTCCTTCTGAAACACTTTCAATAGGACTTTTATATCTAGCGTAATCAGTTCTACTTGCATCAGTATTATCTTGCTGAATTAAAGCTATTTTATTACCTTTATTATAGTAAGCATATTTTTTAGATGCCATCTGAATCCTCTATTTCTGGTTCATAAATGCTCCTAGGAATACTTTTATATAAAGAATCTTCATTTTGATGATCTTTTACTCTTATATCTAAGACTTTAATGTAATCCCAAGGTAGCGAATAAAACCTTCTGTCCTTACTAATATCCATCCTAACTCTTTTAACGTGAGTAGGACTCTCTAAAGCTATTTCATCTAAAGCTTCTTTTATATAAGCTATAGCTCGTCCTGTCTGAGTAACACCAGATCTATCCATTATATCTTGAACAGTCATATTAATCTCCTGCTACAAAAACTTCTACATTAACGTGATTAGAGCTAGTTCCACCTGACCCATTACCAGTTGCTAAAGTCAATGCTGAAGAAGCACCAGGTCTTGGTAGAACAATAGCTTCGCCACTAAGTAATTCAGCTATTACATCTGAGCCATGTTTAATTAACAATGATGTTGTAGAATCATCTGCTGCAGAACCGTCTGCAACTAGTGTTCCTAAATGTTTTATAAATACTATATCTGAATCAGCATCATTCGCTATAGCTCCTGCATTAGAGCTATTATTCAACTGATTATATGTTCCATTAGCCCAAGAACCTCCTGTTCCTCCTAGAGCCTCTGTTCCTGTTCCTGTAACAGTACCGCCTCCGCCCAATGTTTTTCTAACATCTTCATGTATAACATCCATAGCATCGTGAAGGCCTGGATCATTGTCTAATGACACTTTTGGCGTTACCGAAACTGCAAATGTTGGTGTATTCTTATTTGCCATTTTTTATTCCCCTTGTTAAGCTTCCTGAGGCTGTCCTGGAGCCATCATTTGAAAAGCTGTTTCGTATTGTTGTTTTAATTCACTTTGTCTTGACTGCATCCAGCCATAATTCAAATTATATCTTTGCAATTTACTATTAAACTCTTGAATAATAGTGTTAGATTCGGCTCCATATTTTTGGACCTCTCCTTGATATTTTGCTAGCTTTGCTTGATTTTCTGAATTAATGTTTTGAGTTTCTGCTGAATATTTTTGCAGATCATTTGTAAAACTTGTTGAAATTTTTGTAAGATTATTATTAAATAGTTGCACCCTATTTTGTAAGTCCGCCTGATGCTTTGCAACATCGTATCCAGTTTCAGCTTGATACTTTTGTAAAGCTTTTCCAACTTTTTGAGCATAATCTTGCCCTCCGTTTGAAACCCTAGCTACCTCAGCTTGAATCTCTTGTGTAAATTGTCCTAGTTCTGTCTGTCTTTTTTGATTCCATACTGCTATGTCTTTATCTAATTTTGTAGAATAACTAATAACTTCTTTTTGTATATTAGCTTGATATTCTTGTAATTCTGCAGAATACTTTTGCATAGAGCTAGCATAATCTTGTATTTGGGCTTGAAGATCTAAAGAAGCTTCTTCTCTATATTCCTGACTCAATAATTGAGCATTAGAAATAATTCTTTGAGTTTCAGCTTGATAGACATTTAAACCGTTCTGCATTACTTGCATTTCATTTTGAATGTCGGATTGATATTTTTGAATTTGAGTATTTCTTTCAATTTGAAACATTTGTATGTCTTTATTTAAATTGTTAGAATACTCTTGAACTTCTTTATTAACGACATTTTGATACTCAGTAATTGAAGTCTGATATTTTTGAATTGCATTTTGATCTACTTGAGACGATAAATTAGCATCTTGCATAGCCTTTTGAACTTCTGATTGATATATAGCTAATTCTTTTTGATACTTATTAACATTGCTTTGAGTTTCTATATTGTAAGCATTTACTTCTTGTAAATGTAATTGCAAATCAGAGCTTACTTCCGCTTGATAACCTTGAATTCTTAAAGATTGCTCTGCCTGATGTTGTTGAACTACTTTTTGAACCTCAGCTTGATATCTTTGAACATCTGAAGCAAACCTTTGAATATTATTAGAATTACCTTCGTTTTCAAATTGAGCATTTTGCTGAGCTATATTTAAATCTTTTTGCAATATAGCATTTGCATTATTCCATCTAGCTACCTCAGCTTGAACTTCATCGTTATGCTGTTGAATTTTAGTTTGGATCTCCTGAACTCTTGCTTGTGACATTTCTGCATCTTCTTCAGTATTTATCCAATCATTTACATCAGAATAATTTAAATCAGGTAGAGGAGGAACTGTAAATGTTGGGTCTGTAATACCTCCTTCATTAATAATTGGAGTATTAAAAACAGGTACCGTAGGAACAGTTATCCCGCTAAAATCCATTGAAAAGTCTAATCCAGATATACTAGCAGTAGTGCTAAAAACAGGCTTAGAAACTTCCGTATAAGTAGGTTCATGACTTTCAACTCTACTAGAAAAATCTACTTTAGAATTAAGCCTATCTAATAAGTCTGGAGCGATAGGCGGCATTGCAGATATCGATAAAGTACCTATGCTTGGTACGCTAGCCATAGAAATTGTTGGGGGTACGTAAACTGGCAAAGCAATTCCAGTAAAAGAAGCTCCAGCTGCACTTATTCCTCCTGACGATATATTTGGAGAAGATGGAGCTACAGGTGCTGTACTTGATATTGAAAATGACCCAATATTAGGTGCGTCTGAATAACTTAATATTGGAGAATTAAATGTAGGAAAACTTCCAACTTCAGTAAAATCTACATTAACATCTCCTAAATCTTGAAGCCCTACAAAAGGCTCTATAGCTCCCATTGTAGGAAGACTTGTGCTAGTTGTAGATAAGCTTATAGTTTCAGGAGCTATAGGCAAGGTTAGTTCAGGCTCTATTTCTTTTGAAGCTAAAACATGACCTAAACATCTAACAGCTGCATATAGCACCACTAAGTAAACTTTGTCTTTTGGGAACCATTTTATCGTTTCTGAATCGTACTGCAACTCTGTTCCATCTCCTTCCTCTGGAACATTATTTATATATAAAATTTTATATTTATTATGACCTGTGCCAGATGGGTCTGGGACCACATGTACATTTGAATTTTGAGTTATAAAATATACAGGACTAAATTTTGAGGCATAATAAATACTGCTTTTATCTTTAACTCTAGACTGTAACTCAGGTGGAATAACCTCACACGCTCTCCAATCATTATTAGTCCCTGTTTCTCTCAATACAGTAATTATTTTAGAAGTGCCTGGGTTAAAGCCATTATCAGTAAGCTCTGCAGTTTCTCTCATAAAAGCAGTGACTTCTCTTGGATTTAATAACACCATTCTTTCGGTAACATCTATTACTCCGTCTTTAAGAAACGCAGTTACCTCGGCAGTGGTAGGATTTGTCCCTGCTACTAAACCTGTTAATCCGTCAATCTGTTGATGAAAATTTAATGCCATATTTTTCCTTAATTAATTACCTACCCCCCTAGAGAAGAACCCATCTTCTTTAGGGAGGTAGGATTTATTATTTTGCTCTAATGAGCGTTGTACTTAGCATTATAAAATGCTGAGCCATCACATACAACTTCACAGAAGTCGCCAGCTGTATCTATAGCTCCAGAAGAGTTAACTGAACTCGATCCAGATTTAAAGATGAACTTAGCATTCCACCCTGCACCAGCATCAGCTGCTGAAGGTAGAGTTACTGTGGCTCCTGCACAAAGGAACACCTTTCCGCTATCACTAGGCTTTAGAGTAACTGAGCCTGATAAGGTTTCCACCATACCACCTGCCCAATTGCCTCTAGAACCATTCTTAACTTGTCCCATAAGTTAGCCTCCTATACTGGTACGTGAGTTAAATTTTCAGATGAAACACTTAAAGTGTCATATCCGTAAATTTTCCACACCAGTGTAGTTGTGCCTGAAGCTACTAAAGTCGCACCATCTACTAATATGTTAGTGTCAGAAGCAGGTATTGCTACTGCAGCACAATTAGTATAAACAGATGCGCCTGCAGCTAAACTAGCTAACGAAGCTGATAGATCAGTTCCGCCAACATCACAAGTTTTAGCTCCAGCGGCCAATGCTACTGAACCATCGTTCTTAACTACGCTAAAAACAGGCATAAAGCCCGCAGGCATATCTACACCAGTATCTAGGTTGTCAGTCAATTCGCCAGTTTCACCAGTAGCTACAACTTTTAATCTAAACTCCAACACCTTTAGTTGGTTATTAGCATCAAGAGCTGCATCCGCTTTGTTTTGTCCATATAAAGGATTAGCCATAACTTATCTCCTTATACCCAAAGGGCGTGTGTTTCAGGACAGCACCATTCCATACCAGCTTCAGTAAGGATTTGGTCTACTCTACGATCGACCCCTGAGTTCTCTAAAGTCTGAACTCCTACGTAGACTCCTGTGTCTCTGTTAATACCATTACCAACCAATGGTCGATAAGCACAATATTTCATATTAATACCTAATATTTTAATATTTGTACCATCTAGGTGAACGTTTCTTGCAACATTCATATCACCATATACGGTTGAAATAGTTGAAATATCTACACCAAACACTTTCTTCTTACCAGCAAAGCCCATATCAGCTCTTAGGTTAGCAGAAGTTTCTAAGTTATTTTGGAAATAACCAGATAATTTGTGTAGCCAATTGTATACTGCTGTTGAACAGAAGAATACAGTAGCACTTGCATTATTATATCTAGGATCTAATAAAGCAGACATATCATCTAAGAAACTGTCTTGTGTTTTAGTTGCTAAATCTAAACTAAATGAGTTACCATAAGTTGAGATAAAGTCTACAGCACCTTCAGTAGTATTAATACCACCAGTAGTAGCTTGTTTACCGAACAATAAAGATTGCTCAATATCCCATTTATGTTCAATTAGTTTTTCTTTCCAGATTCTAGCCCACTCATTACCTTCATACTTAAGAACAGTAGCTCTATCTGTATTATGCATTACTGCAGAAGTTTTCCAGATTTGAGTTTGTCCATTAGAAGTACTCCAAGGTTGATCAGCCCATGTTTCTGGGTAACCAGTACCAACTCCGTGAGCAGAACCTACAACATAAGATCTGTATGGCTCTAAAGACTCAGCAGACTGAGCTACTGTAGTACCTGCAGTTGCAGATGAACCTACAATCGATATAGCGTCCATAAACTCAGCAGCTGCACCTGAACCTCTTACGCAAGTAGCATTAAGTATTGCATAATTAGGTTGAGAAACTAAATCTACTGTGTTTATTCGCCAAAGCGAGTAGTCAGTTGGAGTTCCATTAGTTGTACCAGTTGCGAATTTAATCAACTGACCTGGAACATAAAACTGAGGTTGTGTTCCAGCTACACCAGCACAATATGTTATTGGTTGTCCCATGATGTTTTGCATGTTACCATCTGAGTTGTAATCTGTATACATTTTAAATGTAAACACACTAGAACCAGCAGTAGCTGTATGTGTTGCTGCATCTGGGTTTGAAGCAGGCGCTGCTAATGCAACGTCACTATAAGAATCCATGTAAGCATAACGCTTCATGTAGGACTGTCTTCTTTCAGTAAATTTGAAATTAGGATCGTCCGTAGGTTTTTTGCTGACCATAGAAACAAATCTAAAGAACGGATCTTGTGCCAAGTTTAACTCTGAAACATAATTTCCAAAGTTATACTTACGTCTCAGAGCACCCGTATTGGTTGCTTGAGCCGAAGCTGCTGATCCGTCAAAGTGTTTCCCCTGGCCGCTATAAAGGCTATTGCCTCCTATGATATTACTATCAGCCATTTGTCTATCTCCTTAACGGTTTATATTAAAGCTTGGATAGACTAATAAATTTTATCTACCCAAACAGGTTATCAGTTCCACTGTCAAAACCAAGGATACTTTCGAATACCGAACGGTCTTCTGTTTTAGCTTTTCCTTGACTATTGACTCCGCTAGCAGATGTAGGCATATTACGCACATTTTTCATTTGCTTCATCATATCCTGTTTGGTGTTTGCTGCAACATTTTGCTGTACTTTTCCTTTATTCAGTAAGTAGTGAACATCATCTAAAGTCATAGTATGTTTAGAAGCTTCTTCTTTAAAGGCTGCAAACTCTTGTGGAGTCATATTGTGCCTTTTTATAAAATCAGCCTCGGTTTGCTTCATTTGCTGAGCCCTCTGAATTTGAGCAGCTCTCTGCTTTTCAGCTTGTACCATTTGTCCGACTCTTTGTTGCACTAACTTATCTACATGCGAATTCATAACTTTCGCACTGTCTGATTCAGGATCTGTCATAGCTTCATGTTGGTCAAATAAAAAGTCTTCATCAAGATTCAATTCTTCTTGAACAGACTTAGCGGGAGCCCCGCCATTTTCAAGATACGATCTAACATGGTCTACTAATCCACTATCTTTTTTCATGGCATCTAAAACGGGTACAAATTTTTCAACTTCTCTATACCTGTCTCGCCATCTCACGGCCTCTCTGCTGCTATCAGCATAGCGCTTTTGCCAGTCTGTGCCGTCATTCGACTGTTGTGCCACATTATTGGAGCCATCGTCTTGACTGTGGGTTACCTGTTCGGGGCCACTAAATTGACTTTGGGTTGCCTCAGTGTTTTCACTAATTTGAGGATCTTCAATTCCTCCGTTCACTTCCTGTTCTAAACTAGTAAAGAAGTCATCAGAGCCTGGATTTTCAGGAGTCTCATCAAAAGAGTCTTGACTCATACCTATCTCAGGGTTACTTTTTGCTTCTTGGGAATCGTTCATTTTCCCTCCTTTTTGATATTATTCAATAGCATATATTATTGATTTTCTTGGATACTATCCAAGTCTTTTCTTACATTCTCTGCTTCAAGCCTCATTTTTTCTCTTTCAAGCATTGCTGTGTCTTCCGTTCTAGTAGCGCTTAGAGTGGCTTGATTTTCCATCGTGCCTCTTAGAAGTTTCTGCTTTCCTGCAGTCTCCACATACTCTCTATTCATGCTTGCTTTAACTTTTTCTTTCTCTTTGTTTATCTCAACATCAGCTTGCATAACTTTTCCTTTTATACCAGCTTGAACTAGTTGTCTTGAAAGCGTTTCTATGGTTCCTTCTTTATCTTTTAAAGCTTCTTCCATAGATGCAATTTGACTTTGTAATTGAGAATATAAGCTTTTTCTTTCAACAATTTTTTCTTTATTTCTTAAATCTGTCTCAGCTAATACAGCCACATCATCTATAACTCCCATCTTCATAAGCTCTTTTAACTCTTCTAAATAAGCCCATCTGTTTACAGGGAGAGTTGAGCCTGAAACAATTCTTATGTCAAATTTATAAGACTGTAGATCCATACTCTTTCCTATAGCTTCTCCCATATCATTATATATAGGGATATTAATTTCTTGAGTTTTTCCTTCTTGAATTGCATTAGGCTGAACAATTCTAAATCTTTTGTTAACAGAATAAGTAGCTTGACAGTACTGGATCATTACTTGTCCTAACTGCTTTAAGCTAGGCTCTATAGAAGTATTCATCCATTGTCTAATTCTTCTTGTTCCATATTCATCTAAAGCTAACATTCCTCTATAAGTTTCTGATGCTCCTGCAGAATCTCCCATCATAGAGCTGTAAATACCAGCAAGATATTCCATATCACCTTTTCCTTCTTGAACTATTTGGAAAAAGGCATTAGATAATGGAGCTGGTTGAACAGGAGTAGGAGGAGTAACCCCAGGGCGTATTGGTAGAAGAGCCCCAGGGCTAGAAGAGTATTTCTCCCACATATCTTCATCGATAGAGCCTTCTTCATACATCCATCTTAGGCTACTTCCTAAAGATGCATTATGAACCATTATTTGATGAGCTTTATTAATTTCTTGTTGCTTTCCAATTAAAGGAGCTACAGCACTTAAAGGAAACGGTGTGCCTGTCCATTTATAATGAAGAGGTACTAATGGGTACTCAGTAATAGAGTCTGGAAGAATAATTTCATATAAAATTTTATCTCCCGCCATACAAGTTTGCTTAACTCTAGTTTGATAGAATTGAACCTTGTCAACCATATATTTAGCTAAATCTTGATTTTTAAGAATTAAATCATATTCTTTTTCAGAAACAATAGAGTTTTCTATTTTTGAACCTGCTGCCTGTATTTCGCTCATACATTCCTGTCTGTAAGCTTCTATCTGCTGTTGCATCATTTCTTGAGCTTTTTTCATCTCTAGCTCATGTCTTTCTGGTAGCATTTGACCTGCCTCAAGAGCTTGATCCATTTGCTGTTTTTGTTCCATAAAAGAAACTTGAAGTTCTTGAGCCATCTCTTGAACCATTACATCACATTGCTGTTTCATTTCAGCTAGTTGCTTTTTATCAGGAGGTATTCTATAGAACATACTAATGTATGATACTTTAACCTTTTCATATACTTCAAAAAATTCTAATAAATCTTCCTGCTCTCCATCAGGAGTAATAGCCATACTATTTTGTTCTGTATTGTCATTGTATAAAAATAATTTTTGATCCGTATCCCCACTAGCTCTTTCAGAGTAACTTTTTTGCTGAGATTCATCGCTATTAGCATTCATTATTTTTCTTTTGTGCTCTGGATACATTTGGGATAAATGATGCCTTGATAAAACTTTTCTTATCATTATATAAGAAGCATCTTTAAAAAGCATATTTCTAGATTTTGGATCTACATAAATATCAAAAGGCTCAGGCTGCTGGACAGAAACTTCTCCTAGCCCATTATCTGCATCCTTGTCTACAGTTAATAATAAATAGCCTATACCTTTTGTTATGCAATCGTTTACAGCATTATTGTAAAGTGTTTGTCCATTAGAGTTATGCCAAACATAATCTGTTAAATCTGAAACTACTGCAGCTAAATCACTATCACTTCCTTCAGCTCCAATAGCCTGCCATCTAGGACTATTGTCTGTTGCATAGAAATTTAACATTTCAACAACAGGTAAAATTCTATTAATAGTAAATGTAGGCATACCTTGCTCTTCAAGGCTTTGCTTTTCATCGTTAGTTAATTGGGCATCATGAGCAAACTCGTAACCTTTTTGGTTTACTAGCTCCCATTGTTTTCGTGTCCAATTGTTAGACAGGTTAAATAACTGTCTTAATTCTTCTGCTCTTTTTTTATTTGATTTAGCCATAATCCCCTACTTATCTACGTTATATAATAGATAAAATGTTAAAAAACTTAAAAATACTATCCCTATTATCAAAGTCATTTATTTCAACTCAAAATGTGGAAAGTCGTCGAATCTGTTATCAGCTACTTGGAAGTCCTGGTCCCAGTCTCCTCCCCAGCGAAGTTTAATACCCATTGATCTAGCAATTCCCAGCACGAATCCAGCGAATAAGGTCTGACGCTCTCTGTCCTCCCAATCGATCGGGTAAGGCGTGACATCGACAGCACGACTAGGATTAGTATTATGACGACCCATAGGGAATCTGACTTTTGTTTTTCCTTCTTCGTATAATTTGTTTTGTCTGTATTCATCTCTGTGTCCTTCGAGCACAGAACAATCTACATACTTTATAACTTCATTAAAAACTTTTTGTAAATCTTTATTACATGTCGCTAAGTTAGCTTTACTCTTTTTCCCGAATCTTGGCATATATCCTCCTAAGCTGTAACCCAGCTTTTTGGTTGTCTTTTATTCTTAAACCATCCGTCCTTGCCTTCGTGAAGGCCTTGAGGAGGATGAGCGTATTTACACGCATACGCTAACGCATCTATTGTATCATCATGAGCCATACGTGGCCCAAATGTCATAATTTCTCTATGTAAATCATACTGTGTCTTCTTTATATGAACCTGACCTACAGAAAATCTTTGAGCCATTATCTCCTGAATCCTATCTCTTTTACTCATTCTATTGCCAGGTTTCTCTTCTTTAAATGGAATGATAAATTCATTCCTTCTTCTCATTTCAGCTCTAATAGCCTGAAACACAGGTTTACTCATTGTAGTATCTTCAATTGTAAAGAGCTTAGGATTAAAGAATTTAGCATACTGAAATATATGATCTACTATTCCTTTTTTATCTGTTCCAGGTATTCCAAGAACAGGTAACGTCCTATCTCTTACATAATCTACTACGTATATATTATTGTCGGCAGTTACAGCCACAGCGATAATAACAGAGAAATCCGAATTACGCCTAGCTGAGTCAGTAGCGGGATCCACACCGACATATACATTGCATGGTTTAGGGTCGTCACCGTCAGGTATAACAAATGTAATTCCAGTCTCTTCATCCTTTGTAAACGTCCCGTCCCAATATTTTATATGATCCCTATTAAAGATAGAATCCTCTTCACTCTGAACTTCCATCATATATTCTTGATAGAATTTCTGAGGAGTACCACTATCTTGATAAAATTTCTTCTTTCTTTCCATCTCCTTATGTCCAAACCAAGAAGGCCATAAAGGAGTCCCATCTTCTTGTATAGCTTTATGCGTAACTACTTTCCAGCTATAATCTTCCTTTGTTTTTTTAGAATGTTCGTACCCAGTAAGTATTTTTTGAATAAAAGCATCAAAATGTACAGGAGTACCATTAATCCTTAATCTTCCCGTCTTTGGTTCAAGCGCAGGGAAAACAACAGCCGTGACAAGGTTACTGATTTTGGCACGTGACTCTGGGGTGACAGTATTGTTCTCATCTTCGAAATCATCAAGAACAATGAGATCATAACGTTTATGAAGCTTAGCACCACCACGAATACCAGACAGATTAGACTTAGAAATAAGTTTTGTACCATTTTTAAGCTCGATATCATCTTCTGTCCACTTCCTTCCCTTTAAATCTCCAAAGTAATATTTAATTTTATCATTATACTCTATATGATATTTAATATAATCTAAGTTTGGCACAGATATTTTAGAACTAGCCGCTACCCACCCATAAAACAAAGGTTCATCTGCAAAGCAAAAATCGTGCATTATATTACATTTAGTCAACACAGTCTTGCCATGACCCCTAGGTAGAATTATAGCTACCTGCCTATAATCTAAATTACTCAATATATCAGCTACTTGATAATGAAAGAACGGGGTCTCAGACCTCATAAAGTCATCTGGTAGAAACAACTTACCAAATGCTATTAAATCCTTATGAGCTAACCTTAACTCTTCTTCTGCCTCAGAAACATTTCTGCTGTTATAATTTGCCATTATTGAGGTATTCTAGAATTCAATTCCTTTATTCTTTCATCTCTATCTATCTGCTTATCAAACTCAGTTTTTTTCGAAACATTTATATTATATCGTTTATTATGCTCCTTTAAATCCATTCCTGCAGATTCTAAATTTGCATATTTTTTAATAATGTCTCTGTATTCAACAAAAGCCGCTTGAGTTTTATTTCCCCAAACACCGTCTACATCCAAAACATCATCTTCATACACATACACGTTAAATAAATGCTGAGCCCTTTTTGTCATTTCAGTGTTCTGCGGATCTATAGTAGCATCTATTTGAGAAAGAATTGCATTATTCTCATTCGCCCTTATGTCCATCCTTTCTTGATATTTTATTTGACTATCAGTCCTAGGATCATCCTTTTTTTCCTGTATCCCTGGCTCATCTATATTCTTAACTTCATCAAACACTGCTTTATCTAAATCTTTTGACATTATATATCCTTTAATTGTTCAATTATTTCTCTCTCTGTGCTTGGAGTATCTACCTCCATCCGAGTATTATCTATCTTTGTTGATTCAGTTGGTATATTTCGTGTCTCTTTTGGAACATAAGGCGGCTGATCTATACTTCTTCCTTCAGGCCAACCTGACCCTGGAATTCTTTCTCTTGGAATTTCTTCGCTTGGAATTTCTTCGCTTGGAACACTTTCTCTAGGAGGAATAGGCGCATACTCAGGAGGAAAATCATCTCCTTCAGTTGGCCAATCTCCGCCTTCTACAGGAGGTTTGTATCCAGGTTGATACTGAGGATATCTTTGAGCGTAAACTGATTCAGGTCCAATATCAAGCTTAGCCAGTAGTTCTGGTGGCAAGGATATACCTTCAGCCATAACATATTCGCCAATGGCCTGTCTTGTCTTAGGGCCAATAGTTCCGTCAGGTTTAGCTCCTACTAATCTTTGAAGATACTCTACCCCATGTTTATCAGCAGGGTCTAAAGCTGTTAATTGCTCAATAAATCCTCTTTCTTCAGTTTCGTAATTATTTTCTCTGTCTTTCAATGCTTGAATATGTTGCATCGTCTCTTCTTCATTTCTAGGTTGGACTGTTTCAATATTTCCTCTAACCCTCCAATCCCATTGATGCTTAAGCTCATCTACAACTCTTTCTCCAAAATCTAAAGTTTTTTCACCTACATCTCTTACAAAGCCAAAAACCTTAGCAGGTAAGTCATCTAAATTTGTAGCGTTTTTACCTATCTCATTCGTACCTACTTTAGCTACTTCACGATTTATTCCGCCAATAGCTTCAGCTCCTGTTATAGTAGATGGTTTACCATGAATACCTTTATTATATGGAGTATCATCCCTAGGAATTTCAGGGTTTCCTATAGGTCGTCTAGTTTTCCCTTGTGCCATTTATTTTATCTCCTTAGGCCTTTCAGCCTCCTTTAGTTTATCCTTAGAGAACCCTTGAAAAACAGCACCTGTTAATTGGGTTACCTGAGTTTTATTCTTATCCTCTAAATCCATAATATCAGACAACTTAAACAAAGCTTTTAGCCTTGTATCTTCCTTTTGAGCAGTCTCTGCTATAAGGTTTATATTTCTCAATATACTTGTCTCATTTATACCTAATTCTTCCAATATAGGCTTTAACTCTTCTTTCATAGCTGTTTTCACCCTTGTTGTTTTAATTAATTGCCCAGCACGCATCTGTGCATAGTGCGGGTCATTCGTAGGGAATGCCTTTAGATACGCTGTGCGTGCATCGATACCTGAAGCCAGATACTGGACAAATAATTCCTCCTTACTAGATAGGTTATCTCTATTCTTTACCTGATCATCCCTATCAACGTTCCCACTAATGCTATATATATTAACTCTTTTAGAGGCATCCATAGAGTTCTTTTTAGTAACTAAGAAAGTACCTGTACAAGTACCTACATAGTCAACTTTACGGACTTTACCCTTAGGCTTCATCATACTGCCTCTTCTTAAAATCTGTATCACACATCCATCGTCAGTCTTTACCCAATCACTTATATGACCATCCCTCCAGTCCTCCAGATAACTTATCTCTGGCGGCACTTCCTCGACAGAATCGAAAACAGTGTGATTTATCCTGTTCACCTTATAATGTCTCATCTTAAACTCCGTACCCCGCCAGGGGTTCGGGCGCTACTAACATAGCCCTATTATATATGAATCCATTTTCTCTAATAATTCTCTCAACTCTTCTGATATCTCTACCTCCTCATCATCTACAAGCATACACAGCTTATCTTCATCACTAAAACTTTCAGATAAATGTTCAATCTCTTGGGTCTCTGTATTATATATAATCCTTAATACATATTCTTTCTTCATATAATCTCCAATTAGATAGAAAAAGCCCTGAGAGGGCTTAACCAATTTTTGAACTTTTAACTTCTGAATTTCGCTTTTAGACCAGTAATCTCTCCCATATCCAAACTTATATCAGAGTCTGTTTTATTGACTATTGGGGACAATCCTTAACCTCTATATGAGGTGGCAACCCAACTTCTGATCCTTTACTTGCTTGCGAAGCCATCAAGGATGATATTCTATGTAGAATGCCAATAGCGAAATATAAGGTAACTTTATTATTTAAACCAAGAGGTTTTAAAAATTATAGCATTTTATCGTGTGGTGTTTCCCCAAAGGGGTACCCCTTATCAGGGGTTTTTGACTATCGTTTTTTCGTTATTTTTGATTTTTTGATTTCTTTTTTGAGTATTTATTTGTCATTAAATAGGAGATAAAGTAATGGATAAGTATACTAAGGCCAAGGTGGCCCAACAGTTTAACAGGAATAATGGGATCAGTGTCTCACCTGAGTACAAGAAAAGTACTGAAGATATTGCATTAGCTCATGCTGTAGCAGGTAATATGGATGCGTTCATGTTGATGACTAATACGCTGGCTAAAGTTGATGCAGATAACAATCTATTGCAGATTGTGGCTGAGAATCAGGCTCAAACAGCTGAGCTCAGTGGACTAGTAGCCAAAGTGTTAGGCAAGCTAGATAAGAAGAAGTAGAAGGTTTCTCTGGGTTAGAGGGTGCAGGTGATAGAGCATCCTCTTTCCTGCCTTTTATTGTATTATTTGTTTTGTTTCTTTTGTTATTGTAAGTGCGTGTGTGTGTGATGTATTAAATACCGACTTATACTAAACACACTAAACTAAAAGATAAGGAGAATCTATGCAGTTATTTGTTGAATGCCCTCAATGCAAAGAGGTAGCATGTGTTACTAAAAATAGTTTTACCACTACTATTGATTGTAAATGTGGTACAGTAGAAATGGATACTATGGTTGAAGAAGATAGATTATACCATGTCTACGACAACTTCATGGATAAATACGGTGATACTATGTCGCCTGTATTTACTGATGATGAGGGGAGGTTAAAATGATTACTATTATCCTCTCTGTTGCCCTTGTAGAGCTAATACTTATATTTATTGTTATTAATAAGTATAAGAAAGCTCAAAAGAGGTATTTGTCTTGGAAAGCTGACTATTTCGCACTTAAATCTGTTTTAGACGCAGAGCGTAATAATGCTGATAAGCTACCATTTGATAAAGAATGGGTAGATACATCTTCTTGGGCAAAAGTAAAGATTTAAATTGTTTTTGGGTGTGTGCTGAAGTAGAACCTTACCTTAGCATGCACCTTACCAATTACAACGTTGTTATTATTTGTTGTAGTTTAAAGATTTTGTAAAATTCGTAAGAATTATGTGGTAGTATTGTATCGCATATAAAACACAAGGATAAGCCTAGTAATAGGTGAAAGTCGAAGTCCAATTCAATTAATTAATGGATTATAGGCGCCAGAAATGGTCTACCAATGCAAGCCCTATCGTTACTTGTTCATGCCTTTGTGGCAAACGCTGATGAGGTGTGACTGAGTAATACTTGATGTGGGAGTCGAGTTGAGAATGGTGACATTCAATAGATCAAAAGGGTAGGAATTTAGGCCGCTGTGTGGTGCATAGGTCGTGTTCCATTGTTAAGGTTACTGTCTTATCGAGAGGTAAGAGAGAGTAAGCATGCCTGAAACATCTTATATTTATGTTCACCAGACATTATATGAAGGATGCGAGTGTGGTATTTACTAGTCCAAAAGATTGGTAAGCCGCAACATTGTCGTCTCGCAGCCACCTAACCCTCTAATTAATACTATTAACTAAAAGTAAATAATATGAATAGATAAAAAAGACAAATTGACAATGCGAGGAAGGAGCAAAGGACTCTAAAACTCTACACTTCGGTGAATAGAGTGCATATTGACCTGTCAAGGTTTGTATGTTTAATGGTGAAAGAACTTATTCAGAGCTCGCTACTCTGCTTAGGATTGATTAACTGTTGAGCGACCTGACTCGATAAGTGTGGTAGTCTATAACTACTGAGTTTGGAGAATTACTGTGTGGCAACACATAGTGGACAAAGAAGATAACCAATAAGTCTTCCAAAGGTTCTCTAGTATATAAACATAGTCTCAGTTTATGTACCCAAATAGGGGTTGAATGGTTTTCGACTATTCTAAGACTCGAAAGAGTATTATAGTAGGACGTGGGTTCGATTCCCACCAACTCCACTCATTTTAAA